>Ga0307511_10001328_pt1 | contig 26241 bp, 11 predicted proteins | sample 13_EM_MG_FD_200266 | JGI IMG/M metagenome (GOLD analysis project Ga0307511, IMG submission 200266) | Populus trichocarpa ectomycorrhiza microbial communities from riparian zone in the Pacific Northwest, United States - 13_EM | ecosystem: Host-associated > Plants > Roots > Unclassified | place...
ATATTCAGTTGACTACCGTGCCATACAACTTTTTCATGTATCTAGGCAACAGTCAGCTTTTGAACCTTCTACATATGTATTTAGGTTAGTATATTATAATTTACAACCGCCCAACGGCACAAAAACTCTTAGGGCAAAAGGAACGATCATAGGGGGATGCGATGCAGGGAGGCGCCGGAGCTAGGGAAGATTTGAGAGTTACTGGAACCGGGAAGGTTTTAAAGGACGCTAGAGTTATGCGAAGCTTTGCAAGCCCGCATGAACCGGGGGAGGCACTAACAGCTGTACTGCTAGTTTCCACATTCGGTTTGAAGGCCAATTTGTTTTTCTGCTGGATGATCGCTATTATACTGCATCTCTTTCGCGTTGGGAGAGGTGAGCCCCCAACGCTAGGGGTGCCTAATGGAGGAAAGTTGGGAATTATCCACTCTCCGGGATTCCCTTTCTCCTTGTTCATTATCATAGAATTATAAGCAGCACATCGCTACCTCACATCCTTGCTCCTCACTGTAGCTATATTATCCCCTACATAACACCTCAGGAAAATCGATGCTTCTGGAGTAGCTTGCAAAAATATCGCAGCCACTGGAAAATAGTTGGGTACAATTGAGGAATTATACCTGCCGGTAATCACTCCAGTATTATTTATTCTGCATTCACTCCACAAACATTCCCATATTGTAGTTAAAGTTGCCTCCAGACAACCCCTTGTATATGACTTTAATTTCTTTTCGCTAGGTATTACCCTGAACTAGATTCCCCCTGCGAGGAAAATTAAACGGCTTTCAGCTGAACTTGGGCTATTGCGCTAGTGGAAACTAGGTTTTCAAGAAGCGAATACCTGTCCTCTTGAGATCCTAATCGTAGATGATATTTTAGTCAACGAAATTGGCCAATTTGAGCTACCGCTGTGAGCTGGTGCCCTGGGGCTCACTAATTGAGCTTTGCCGGAAAGTCACAGGCCGGTTGCTAGTCGAGTGCCAAGGCTCCAGCCAGCTGTGCGCTGGTATTTACCCTTTCTGGGATGTCCTAAAACAGGCAGTATCCTGCTGGCGTGAATTGCCTAGCTTGGCAAGATCTTCTGGAATCAGAGTGGAATAATACTAGAATAATTTTCGAACAAATCTGGAATGACTTCGGAATCAAGTTGAGCAACTTTTGCTTTCTTTACGGGATGCCGGAATAATCCCGGAATATTGAATTATTCCCAGCTGATTCAAAGTCGCACCCATTACCCTGGGCTCGACCCTGGCCTTCTATCTGTCGGGGCCGGGACCTTTCATAGACCTAAGCGGCCTGGCAGCCGCGATCGCCTGCTCTATTTTCACGAGGAAGAACCCGTTCCTATCGTATGTGGTCATCCTAATCAACTATGAAACTACATTGTGCCAACCGGACATCAATATTTTGGCAGGTTTACCTAGTTCAAGCTTCACTAATCCAGATCAGTTCATAACAACGTTAGTCTCGGTCAGACATTGTAATTCCCAGGATGGAAGGTAAATCTCAAGACAACGTACTGTACATTATCCTCTGTAATCTCCTTCCTCAGAACTAGGGGCCATAAGCCCCCAAATCAGCAATACATCTCCAGGATCTCCAACCGCATGGCCATAAAATATAAATATCCTCCACTGTGTTTTATATATATCCTTATATCACGGAGATTACTTTTGAAGTATATGTTCAACAGAAGTCTACATAGTGTGTTAACTGGTTTCCACAGCCGACTAGCTCAAAGGTAGATCCGGAATACAACACCAGCAAATATATGGAATGATCAGTGTTCATGTCAAGTACCTCCAACATTTTGAGTAGTACAAAAAAGGCTCACCAAGCCTAGGCAATTTCCCCAGACAAAGGTACCACTGGTGTCCAAGAGAGTATAGGGCCAAGTGTGTGTATTATTGCCTTCATGAGTACTATCGAGGATGTTGCTAGAGATATGTATATATGGGGGGATGTCGGTAAACTGGCTATACGTGATGTTTCCACATTTGCTGGGGTTTGCAGATTGGGCCAGTGCCAGTGGCATTATCAGGACGACTTATTATTTCGTTGCCACTTACTGCCTGCAAAATCCTCCGTCGCATGACATTAAGTTGAATCGACGTACAAACTTTAAAAAACAAAAATAAAAAAACTGCCTGCAAAACTGCCCTTGCACCGCTTCCTGCGATTAATATTGTACATCGGTCTCCCAGTATGCTTATATGTAATCGCTCTAAACTGTACAATCAATGCTCGAACATGGGACAAGCAAATGCGCATATGCTAATATGCTAGCCGGCTTTTGAAAATTTCACCTAAGTAGCACAACATCCATGTGGCTATAGGACATCATCGAGTATAGTGTTAGTGTAGTATCGGTATACTAGTATATAACTCATAAAATTTAGCAGTGGCTAAGTGTTTCTAGGATACAATCTAATGCACATAACCAGGTAAAATTATATTTAAAATAGAGGTTTGTAAAGCGGCGAAAATTCAAGAAATATAGAACAGGCTACTAGGTTGTACCTCGCTCAATAAGTTTGGTTCCTATTTGCCTATCCGCACCCTGTAATCTGGTCAGCTTTTTTTGACCAGGCTGATGTGAAATGTTAACATTGTTGATACTCGTGGGTGGACTATCGATAATCTGAAGTTCCATTTCTCACCGCCGCAGTTGAACCCAGGTGTATATATCTCTGTAGTCCCTGATACTGGCAAACTAGGGAAAGTCTTCGCAGCGGGAAATCATGAAAGGTTCCCTGGAACTACCGATGCTAAAACCTCAGCTCTTTTTGCGGGAGTTTGTCTCATAAGTATCCTCCATCAACTCTCGTCTACCTTACCCTCATTTCCTCCCACACTTCCATATATCAGGCCCCTTCCTTACCACCTCCACCACCACCAATCAACTGTGAAGCGTCCCTTATCAACCACATGCTAAATATCTTTCCATGGTGCCTTCTCCATTTCTTCCTCCTCCCAGGCCTCTTCTTTTACCTCCTCCGGACCACACCTATTACAAAAACTATACTGGACACTCTATACCGAGCCTGACTGGCTAGGAGGTACTTGACAGGGGGTATGTGTGGTACGGGCGAAGTCGTGCTGGATAAGCCGTAACCATCAGAAGGTCGGCAATGAGGTCAGCCTTGTCTGTTCTTGGGTTAGCGTTTTGCTGGCAGTTTTTGGTCGTGGGAATGTATCAATATTTGGTAACACACGATAACTCCCCAGTCGGATTGATTTGCGATCTTGTTGACCCGGGTTTTGCGAGAAAGTCAGACCTGCAGCTGCAGGCAACTTTACTTTCGCACATTTCTACCAGACATTGGACTAACTAAATTTGGATAGCCTCGTTACACACAAACAGGTAGAGATCACCATTGTAATCTTTCGCAATTACTTAGCTATAGACAAGAATGGAAAAGCGAATACTTACACAAGAGTTGTTGATTGGTATATGTACAGTGTCCAACGTACAGATACTTAGCATAACAGCTGTTTCTAGCTGCGTGTTGAAGTGACCAGGGTTCGATTGAACGTCGCACTCAATTAATGAGCTTACAAGCAGATCATCACTAAGTGTTCCCACATTAGTGCAAGATCACCTATGCAACTTAGCGTACAGATAGACACACGCAAAATCAAAGGTTAAGCCTGGAATAGGTATATCGAGAAGAATAGCACCACCACGACACGAGCCCCAGGACAATGGGTCACCAAATCCAAGGGTGTTATACCCTGTACCTCTGTAGAATAAAACGATCTAAGAATAAATCTTATGCGCAATAAATGGTTGGCTTCTGGTGTAGAATATACATACATTGTTATATGTAACTAATGAAAAGCATGCATTACCTAGTTAGGTTGGTACAAGACAGTATATATGCTGAGCTACTTAGATAGCGTCCTCAGGGTTAAGGTACATTCAGACCTGGCACACTCTATTAGAAACCTTGCTATTGAACTGCTTTCATTCAACAAAATCTATTTGCATGTATCGACAACTCCCATTCAAAACCCCTTGCTACCTGATGGCCACTTGGCTAAACCCAAACCTTTCCTCACGTAGCTTTCTTTTATCGTACTAATACAATTGGCTTAATGCACTCGCCCGCCATATGGGAGCTCCGATCCTTCGAGTGGTTTCATTTGGGAGGAATATATAATCGTACCCAGCTTTCGAGACAAAATAGCCTATAATTCTCTTATTCCCGAGTCTTGTTTACGGGAACAAGGCTTGCCTGTCAAGTTTTCTCAATTTTAAATTCAATCTAATCCCAATCTAATCCCATCAATACCGTGATTTGATTTGCATTGCCCCCATTGGCACCAGTGCCCAAAATCTGTAGGTCCCACTGGGAAGACAAACTATTGCTCCAAATGTGAAGCAGAGATCTAGGGTTGTATTTAGAGAAATCTTATACATCATCGAAAAAGGCTCGGATCCGTGTAGTTGCCAAAATATATACCTGGCGAATAAGCCGGCCATATCACACTGCAGATGGCCATTAGTACCTACCTAGCCCCACCTGTTAATTGCTGCAAAGGCGGTCACATTTTAGTATTGAGGGTGGGGGTTCGATAGCTACACTTACAACTTGGAACGCCTTTAACCAGAAAACTTGCTATATTACGGACAGACTTTGGCGGTTTTGTCCTTGCCCACCTATATACTGGCTGGGGGGACCTTGACAGGAGGGTATTCCCATACAAAATGTTCTGCTGTACCGGATTTTGAAGCCTGCAATACCCCTAGTGTTGCCTGGTATAGGTGCTGGCAGGCCTTATCAAGTTGGTGGGCTGTCTCCTTGGCACAAAACTATTGCCTCCTTGGACAGTCTTGCCTCCTCCTGGCTTAGCGTATTTTTGCTATTCCGGACGCTAGTTTGAACCGGACAGGACCCTCAGGATTTATGCAGTATGGTATCTATGATAGCAAGTTGCAATCCAATCGAGATGGAGACGTTATGGGGGCATGGCTAGCGTCGGGAACAGAACTTTTATTTTTTGGGGTATAAAATATGGGCCCTTGACAACTACACAGAGTGTGCTCCAATCGCGATCGAGACTGGACAACAGCCTCGCGATTGCGATCAAATTAAAACAGTTTCGTTTATCGGCATTAAATTAGATCCCCAGCAGAAAATCATTCACTGATCTTTACTATGGAAAATAATTTCATCACTTCTAATCTGTGGTTTCCATTCTACTCAATACAAGGCAGGTGTTAGCGATTATTGCTAGGTAATCTACGCTGAAAATGACCAGACTAACCCCAATGAGGACGGTATTAGCGTATTACCGGAAGTGGTCGAAGGTTGAGGAGTCCGCTCAAGGCCTAGTCGTGAGACATGCAGTCGGGCAGACCCCATGCAAATGTCAAGTGGGTTTAACGCCAAAAAAGAGAAAATGAACAAAGGGGGGTCGGCTTCGACCCCATGTATACTTTATAGTTGCCCCTTGATGGATATTAATTCTTCTAAACATGAGCATGAGTATACACCGCCTCGGGGAATCTTTTTGTAGCCTGGTCCCTAGGACCCTGTCTGGAAACTGGGTCTGGAAAAGTGGGGCTTTCGTTTTGTGCAATTTTGGGATCTTGAATTGTTTTAATTAAACGACTTTCAAGTTAATGTAAGTACTGGCCATCAGCAGAACTAGGACATGTCGACAGGCGTCAAGCCATGAGGAAATGATGGTATGTCAAAACCATAGTGCCCGCGAGTGACCTCCCATCGATCACACATCAAGAGTGCTGAGACTGAGTAGTCCCACCCCTTACAAACTCCCAGTGATTTAAAGCTAGATTTCCCCACAGCTCTCCCTACGTTTTCAGACTGCCATACATGCCTGGCCCGTACACCGGGTCAACCTTTCCTCTTTCCTTCCCATAGACAGATATGCATACGATTTCCCCGAAACGTTCCAAAGCTGGAGCTCGTCGAGCAGCTCGAGGAGAAAATTAAGCTAATCGTCGCTAGCTACCTATCTTCTAGATATCCGGTTGTCCTTCATACGGTCATACGGTCGCCTTCGATACAGACATCCTCCATGCTGTGACTCCGCTCGCTTGGTGTACTTAGACCCATGGCCATGGTAGATAGCGGAGAGAGGTTCCATTGCCAATATTCTTCCAACATCTTTCTCTTCAAGATATCTTCCCCCTCTTGTACTCTCCCTTCGGAGATAGCTATGCTAGCCTCATATCGCAGCGAGTCATTCAATCCATCGACTCTCAAAAATCTCGACAACATTCTAGGAACCTCATGTGCTTGAGTTTGCTGACTACCGACAAGTAAGAGTTGAGTAGGGGAGGTGGAGAAGCCGATTTCAAGTGCATAATCATGTGGTGCACTCGAATTATGATCTTCGGGTTGGATGGATAGATGGTTGATATCAATACTGAAATTGGTAAACACTGTGCCTGTGTACGGCACATGTTGTGCCAAATCACGTCCACAAAGAGCCGGCAATAGTCTAGCATTAGGCTCATACGGGTGGCTGTCTGTTTGGGAGAATGGTGGAGAAAAACTTTGTGGTTCGCCAAAGGCGACTTTTGACTCGTTTATTCTCGTGTGGACGGGATGCAGCGCTACAGGCTTTTGCTTCCTCCCCCCTAGGTTCCCCGGACTGAGAGCATCCTTTGTGAACACTGGTTCTGCCACCTCTGGATTGGTGAGGTTGACTTCAGGGCGACTGAGAATTGACTGACATGGCACGGGGTCTTCGAGCATTGGGCCATTCAAGTTACCGGAAATGAGAACCAACCCTCCGACCTGTTCGCAGGCCTGGTCTACTGTGATCGGCATCCCCTTAAACGGTTGAGACATAGTGGGAGGATGTCAACTCAGTTGTGGTAGGTGTAGTTTGCGGAGGGGAACAACATCGATATTGGTGATGATGGTTTATTGCAAATTTGCAAAGTCTACTATGCAGCAGATATATGGAGAAAGTAGACGATCCGAGCAGGAATTTTAGTATACTGGTAAGATTTCCTTCCCGAGCTTTCTGGCTCTAATCACCTGGGATTTTATACTCTACAAGAGGTCTCTTGCTACCTGCCGAGGTGCCAATGGCAACCACCTCGACTCAATCAACATGTAGGGGATATGAGTTAGACTGGGACAACAATGGCCCCATACTAATGAGACTTCGTTTCTGATTGGGGTGATCTAATGATTTTACCCGAACATGCCGCAGCGCCAGTCACATTCGCAACCTCAGTCAATGTATCTGGATGGGGAAGCAAAGATGGAGTGGGATAAGACAACCAATCATGGAGAGAAATTGGGTTCCCGAGGTTCGAACTATTCTACGGGGAGGGGAGCCTTGCCTACAGACGTACGTTGCAGAGTCGGGGACGTATACATGTCATATTTTCCTCACTGAGGGTACATGGGGGTGTTGGGCATTGATAAGAAACGGAAGGGCGGAAAACAATTTACTTGTTGCATGTTGGTGTTCAACCTACGATGACTAAGGTCTATAATTCTCATCCAAACGGTGCTCGTTGCATCTTTAGGTAGTAGATATAGGGCTGGAGGACATGGAGAGAATTCATGATGGCTGATCACCTGGGGGACGCTTTGGTCCCCAAAATATTTTAAACAGCGAAAGGCTCTGGGCAATCAGCTGCAATCTGAAAATGAATTTCAACACCCTCGGCTTGCTAGCGCTACATCGACGCCGTGCAGCAATTAAGTTTACAACTCAAAGTTGCCACTTCATTTAGCTGAGGATAGCAAGAGGGAGTCGGAAACTAGTGGTAGGGCTACTGGGAGTCTGCAAAGGAACCTCCTTTTGCGAGCGGAGTCAACCTAGGCTAGGTTAGTTATTTCTATCTAAAAAGCCACTACTTGTATATAGTTGGACTATAATGAGCTTTCTGGAAGCCAGATTGGCTTCAAGGTATGTACAAGTTAGTCCGGCAGCGAGAGAAATATACCCTATGGCCCCGCAAAACAATCCCTTAAAATACTCGAGTGGAAAACAATAACAAATCTTTTGGTCCCAATCCATCACACCATCCTCATCATCGCCCACTCCAGAAGCTGGCTTGTCAGAACCGGTGACGTTCCGAATGCACTCACGTTTTTTTTTACAGCTTTTTGGGAAAGTACACACATTTAGATTCAATTGGCCATATGGTTGCCTACGCTTTCTACTTCACCACCTGCATTACGATCGCCACCAATAAGAGCGTGGTCACCAAACTGCAGCGGGTCATTTACAAATCGGCAGGGACCAATGCAATGGCCATGAGGGCCATTCAGGAACAGATTGACGGTCCCGGATGCGGTAGACGTCGAGTTAGGCAGGGCATGCCGACGCTAGTGGCATGCACCTAGCCTTGATCAGGATTGAGGTACACGTGCTGAACAGAAGCACGATGACAACATTGACAAGTGGGACGGTGCTCAAGGTCTCACATCTGGCTTGATTATGGTCATACTGGCCATGGTAGATCTTGACGTATGGGTCTATGTGGTGCTATGGCTTTCAAGGTATACTCCCAGCTATCCACCCCACAATATAGCCTCATCATTCCTTGACGGCGATTTACCAACGGGACAGTATTGGTGCCATTTCTCCGCCCAGCTCACAATCCAAGACAACTTAGTCTGGTTGCCGAGGCCTCTGTTTCTCAATAATCGACTTACCAAGGAGTTTGATTCCATGATCACTACCTACCGGGAGGGGAACTATCCAAATACTCCGTTCTCATATGATATGTCTGCACATCGTGATGGTATTTACACACAGTACAACTAACAATTACCATCTTGTACCCTCGGGTCCTAAGCCTTAGATGGGAAATTGGTAAAGTTTATGAGTTTACTGTTGAGAAAAGAGGGTGGCCAGGTACATCTCTAGTCAATTTGATTTATGAGGTTCCTTCCAAGGATTATTCAGAGTGGCCACGAAAGGATAATTTTATATTTAATTAAATTATCTAGCTTATGACGAGAGACCACATTCGGCGGAGATTGTGCAATGAAAGGGTACTTAATGGATATTCTCAAATTGCGTCAATGATAGGCCCTATAGTATGCATACCTACGTAGTTAGTCTGGTAGCTAGACTAATACATGTTGCCATGTCTTATGAGTAGCTGCTGTATATCTTAAGGGATATACATGTATTAACTATATACGATCCGTGATACGTTCTAGAGTTGCTGCTATGCAGCAGCTACGCATACGTGCCCGATAGCCTATTTGCAGATGCTAGACGTAGCTTCCGGGACTATTCTCTCACAGTCTGCTCTCTCTCTAGCTTTGGTAGATACATCATCATGGGGCGGGTGCACTACAGTGATGTCTCGTTATAAGAAACCCCGATCAGGATACCTTTAGATATAAGAGACTGCCCTGGTCCCGCAAGAATTTGTATGGGGAAATATACTCTGTTATAAGAGACCCTGTGTTATAAGCTGGTCGTGGGAAGTTTCTTATAGAGAGTCATTACGATAGGTGGGGACTCTTACCTTGGTTCAGTGTGATAGCCAATGTGAAGTTTCTTAGCAGTATAACGTTAACAGTAAGCTAAGTCACAGCTTAGCCGTTGACTTGAGCTTTCGCAGTTGTCGACTCTAGCAGGTACTAGGATCATATCAATCTCACATTCCAGCACGGCAATGAGCCCCATTGTTTAATGTCATTGCCACTAGTCCGCCACGTGGGTAGCCATTGCAAGGTTGCGCGGATTTTTCATCTACATGCAAGCTAGTGACCTAAGTATGAATTTTTTAAATTTTTTTTAATAACTCATTACTCGTATGCGTCTCTGTACCGGGGGGCTCGTCATATCCCTCAATCCTCAGCCGTAGCTTCCAGCCCTGAGTTTGATCCAGGAGGGGCCGTTTACGTGACGCTACATGAATATTGTCGACGCACCCGTGCTGTTACCTGTGCATTTCTTTTTGCGCACAATTACAATGCCTGCCCGGCAGCCGTCTTGCATTGTGCAACCATGTTTGAAATGTGGATAGTATAACCGAAAACGTGTCATCAGAGCCGACTACCGTAATCAGCGAACCGCGGTGGACTCAGACGGGTGATGGTTATCACCCTAGTAGCTCCTTAATCGACCCTCCTCAGTTATTGTGCTTTTCCCAATCCGCTATTTGAATACAAGCTCGTTAGTATCAATACCAGTACTGAGTTGCCAAAAAAAAAAAGAGAATTCAAGCTCATCTGCATCGTCAGAAAGTATTTTGTAGATAGTTGACATTGGATAGAATTCACCAAGTCAAATACATAGGCAGCACAGCAAAGTAATCAAGTGTGCCATTTCAGAGTAAAATGAATGAAAGCAAGTGAGGTGGGTGACATATATCAGATTAGGTATGTAACTTGAAACCATTTACCGTGACAATCGCGGTGATATCTATATGGATGTGTCCTTCTTCATGATTCTGTAACAAGAAAGATCTTCCATCTAATCTTGTGACTCTTCTGCCGCTGCCGTAGCAACGGTGCATGCAACGAATGTTTTGCTCGTCGAAAGGTTAGGGTATCGGTGATCTGTTTTCAGGAGCCGGGGATTGGTGATGAGTAGAGGGTAAAAAGGGAAAGACAACGTATGTACAGACAAAATACAGTCACCTGAGACTACATAGTATCGAACTCCAAACAGTTGAGGTCTATCTCCCACTAGCTAAATATCTCGAGGGTAACGAATTAGATACCGAGATACTTAGGTATATGTAGCATAAGTATATGTGCATGTGTACGAGACGTTGCCACTCGCTATGATCGCTCAAATCCTGGGGGCAAGGGCAAATCTTGCAACATCAAAATCTCATCGCCTCCCCGGTGGATAGCTGTTTGCGTTAGAGGCGTGTTTTCACTTGCTTAGACTCAGCGCACGCACTGCACATGCTTGGGGTGGTGGTGAGTACAGAGCTTGATGAGTATACCCCCTTAGCATGTTAAATCGATATCCCGCCTGCCGGTAAGTTCACTTTCACGATGTCCAGTATCAATCTCGCTGTGGGAAATCGACACGCAAATGAGGAGCCTAATAGGTAAGCACTCCGATAACTAGTTATGGCTTTTCAATGCTAAACTGTGATGGTAATAAGACCCTGAAAAGAAATTGTCTGATAATTGATCAGAGCAAGTACCCGACCATGTTCAATCTGGCTGTCCCCACCCCAGTCCCCCATGACCAGACATACAAATTCTAAATAAATAATAAATAAAATCCCGGAGCCTCTATTATATACTGAAGGAAGGGCACAAAAAGTCTGTGGAAAATTTAATTTCCACCAATCATTTAAGCCTATAGGTCATCTATGCTGAACTGGGCGTACTAAGGAAAAATGGCCCTGCCGTGCACAAGCCACGCACTTCAAAGTAAGAATGAACTGATTAGCATTCACAAGATCAATGTCAGGCTATCGCATATCTGGTAACGCGGATCTGCAGAGTAATTTCAAGAGTATGACTATGCATAATGGGTTTAATGTGCGTTTGGGACTAGGTATGATGATTTGATTCAGTACGCGGAGGTTTAGGAGTTGCAGCTTGGGCATGTTTGACCCAGAGATATCAATATTATTAGTGATGCCCCTTCCCCCCCAAATCCTTTGTAGATCCAGCGATTTCACGAACACCGATTTCACCAGATCTCTCCCACAACTTATAGGTATTAGGTCTCTCAGAGTGAAGCAGAGATTTCGCCAGTATAGCCAGCCCCCTCTAAAGTGCACAGCGGGTGTAACACTAAAACCATCAGGATAGGTAATACTCAGTGAATGAAAGCGATTTCGGCAGACATAGCCAACATCTCTCCCAGGACTCCTTGAATCCGGCAGCAAATTTGCTAGGTACAGGTAAATATGGTCCAGTGAACACTCAGCCTGTAGGGAATTGATCTCGTTGACAGCGCTAACATCTTTCTCCGACCCCCACCGAATTTAGCAGCAAATTCACTAGGTAAATATCCGGTAGTTGAGGAATCTATGTACTAGGTATAGTTAAATACTCAGTGGATGAGAAACCAATTTTGTCAGGTATAGCTAACATTTTTCCCAGTATTACTCCTAGTATTGGTGGTTGTGCCAGCGACTCCATGCGGATATACCAAAGCTCAGCGGATATAGCGGCTTGGTCAGGCATGGGTAGCTAGGGGCTCTACGCCAGAAGAAACATATATACATGTGTACATAGAGGCTTGTGTTGCTGGGTGAGCATGGCGGGAATGAGGTCAGGTAGAGGCGGGTATGACGGCATGCGCATTAGACTTGACAGGATCGAACATGGGGAGAATGAAATTGAGGGGTGGGCATGGCGAGCTTGAGCATGGCAGGATTGAATATGGCAGATATAGCAAGACTAGACATGGCGGGGATGGGGATGGTGGTGAGGGGACGGCAACATTCAGGATTGAACATGGCACCAGACATTAACAAACAACAAAAAACACCATGGTACGAAGCGAATCTGATCTGCTCACCTCACTCCCCAATTTAACAACTATTCTACAGATCAAAGATTAGCTGACTGTAGGAAATTTCGCGTTTAAGTTCGCCTTTTCATGCGTCAGAGTTTTTGACCTCACATACATGCCTATAGCTTTCGCTACCGCAGGTCTTTCAGGAGAAATCCTACTTCAGAATACCCCTAAATCGCTTCCCCCGAACCCCCCGTCAATAGGATCGAATACGTATCTATACCTATATTGATATTAATACCAACGTTAGTATAAGTACTATCAGCCGGTGACCCTGGTAGCGGCACCTCCGGGTACAAAAAAACAGGTTGCTCCACGTTCGGCAGCCAGACCGGCTGGAAAGCGACCTCGACTAGCTAAAACGCCCCCTCGGCACACATCAACTGACGATAACGGACTGTTAGTTAAGGCGATGGTGCCACCTGAAGGTGAGGGGACGCTGGCTACCGATTGAAGCCTACGACTTCGACAGAGGAAGGAGAAGAGTGGAACGCAGTGACTGGTGATAGAGGACTTTTGGTATTGGCTTATGTCATGTCTTTATCACTTCGACTGGTTTCTTTCTTTCTTGCACAGCGAGTTCGGGTCTTACACAGTTCGCATGTATGTAGCTGCAATTTTCCGGGGGTCGACCGCTCCCAATGAAGGTTCCGTTAAAGGTTCCAGGCCGCCGCATAGCCTAAGACTGTTGCCCTCAAAAAAATACTAAATTAGTCCGAAACAATTTCCGGTTTTCTACGTTTTCATTTTTATTAACCACCTAGTTTTTGGACTCCTTCAATTACTATAATAATTATGGTTACTCAACAGATACTAATGGCGTCTTTGATACTGATACAGAAGTTTGGCCCTGGATTCCTGCCACATCGCTAGACTTGGATTTCCTGACTTCGCTGCATAAGGTTACTTACACCAAGTACCAAAACCCAATACACAGCACTTTCTCCAACGACGGATCTAGGTACATTACAGGGACCAGGTACGCTTCCATAGTGCTGCTCTACTGGAAAGAACCTACCGATGACAGCTATAGATTGATAGACTCAAATAGAACTATCGATTTAATGCTCAATTTCAAAGCCCAATTCCCTTTGTTTTATCTATGTTTGGTGCATGCGCAACCGACATACCTACCAAAAGATTCTATGCACCAGACCAGTAGGTAGCCCCAGCAGTCCATTAGGGGGGTTTTCGCCACGAAAAGTGTGTTCTAATTCCCTCAAACTGCCAGAAAAAGGTGCTGATCGGTCGTCCCACATCTCACTCCACCCTCAACCCTCGAACTACCTTTTCCGCTTCTACCTCCCTTTCTACCGAGCGAGGAGTGGAGTAGGGAGAAGAGGGTAGGGAGGAGGGCAGCGAATAGGGCAGGGAAGAGGGCAGGGAGGCGAGTGGGAGGGGATTAAGGGGAGAGGGGGGTAGAGGGTTAGAGGGGAGGTAGGGGGTGTACTAGTAGTGTGGAGTGGGAGGAGCGGGGAAGCCAGCAGAGGCTTGTGGTACTTGAGGTTTATCGAACAAGCGTCTAGAGAGTTCAAGCACAGACTACATAGCTATAGTAGTAAGTATATACTATATCAGCGTGGTATAAGCTCAGCTCGAGATGAAGTGGATAGGAGCGAGTCCTTGTACGAACATATGTGAGCAGAGGAGCTTTAGTTCATGTCCCTATCGATATCTTGTTCAACTGGGAGGCCTAGAGAAATATTAGTGCATATCGAGATCCAGGGATCCATGAATCCGAAGTTTCTGAGTTAAACCCAGATCTCGTGGTCGTATGAATCACGCTATGGTTACAGCATGGGTCGGGCAGCTTAGCCAGCTGACTTGCAGATTATGGGCGATGTTAGGCAGGTAGATTACATTTTAGATTTACACCACGTACTAAGTAGACGCCTACTTAGCTGGTACCGGTATAATATATTTAGGGTTCTTGCTAATGTATTCAGGTAATTGTATGTGGCTAAATACTTGAGCATGTGCTTATTTGAGAAGGGGAGGCTAGAAGAACATCATGCGAAGTTGCCACTCAATGAGACTAGTGCCAATTATACTATCGTGTTAATTCATAATCGTAACTGAGACAGCTGCCTTAGACTCGAGCAGGAGGTCGGGGAGGCCTTGAATTTATTATAATAACCGCTAATACTCAAGATAATGTCTTATATAAAAGCTTAAGAACACTCGTATCAACATGTGACAATGGCGGAATCCGATTATGAGACTTAACAAGCTTTAAGACAGAGGTTGCTCGTGGTTTTCGGCCTGTTCGAGTGCTAGGTCCAGCACGAGGTAACAGAGTGAATGAGACTGGGACAGAGAGGCTTGTGTCGGCATATTGGGTACATCTAGGTGATAGAAGAGTGTAACATGAAATAACGAACCAGGCTGCCTATATTAGCGTCAATTGCGCGATTCGGATATTTCGGCCAGCCTGGGCGGCCACTCTTGTACGCCAGTACTGTCCTGCCGAATGGTACTGTCTTAGCTGCGAACCAATACGGCATGGTTGCCTGCTCCTGGTATCGATCAGCCTCCGATCACGAGCAGTTTGATTAATGCCCGAAAGACTGTGTTTGCTCCCTACTTTGAACTCTAGGTTATCTGGTAAAGATTTCACTACAGTTCTATCCATCATCACATGAGATGAACTCGTCTCAACTCGTCTTTCGTGGTTGTCGTTCTCGCCTTCTCTACACAAATTAATTAATGGTTACGAATACGTAGTGTAGTTAGCTGTTCCCGCACACACTGTTATTGAATTATACTCGTATATATATTGTACCCATCGTATTGAAACCAGACTCAATAATATCATAATTATACTTGTCCTATTGGAATTGTACTAAGCTTGCCTCTAACAATGCTACTCGTCCTTTGGGTAACATAAGGGGGCACCGCACTAGCACTAACAAACTGGAGTCTAACCAATAGGGCTTGTGACACAATTCCATGGGCTACAGTGATTTGTTATGGCTAGAGTCGGCACAGATAAGATAAGACGAGTACGACAACCAACGAAAGAGACGAATAGATTCACAACTGCGAGTGGCAAATTGCCAAAATCCTACGTCATAATCGACCCAGTCGATCTATCAGTTGTTGAACTGAGGACACATTATATCAGCTATATACCAATAACTAAGTCTCTGAGTCTCGTCCCAAGCGGACCTGGGGCTGACCAGGGGCTGACCAGGCCGCCTCATCACATGATTCAACCGAAATAGCGAGCTCACGATAGCGATGCGGGTGGAAAGGTGGCCTCGGTAGAATTTTCATGCGAGAACTAAAGGCGATTCCCTCACATTATTTTTTACCCGGCACGTCACTATAAGTATTCCTAATTTGTGAATGAGGTCGAAGGTGCCTTCACTGAAAGAGGCGATGTAACGGTGTTTTGAGACATCCGCGCAGAGAAGCCTCTCCCACAATATCAACATTAATGGTTCTATAGTTCGGATTCTGCACTAGAAAGAAAAGCTTCGGGTGATAGAATAACCGGACTTGTGATTGATAAGTCTGGTTCGCACCGGTAGATTCGCGTTCACGTTCCGAATTAGGAAGTTGCGCAGAAAGGACTTGAACCATTACTTAGGCTGACCTATATACTCTATCATCAAACTAATAGTAGGTAACCAACGCAGAACTAGGACGTGCCAACTGGCCGGGACCGAGTCTTCACTCGGGGATGCCCTCGTCATATACAATAGTATCAATACGAGTACTGATTTACAAAAAAAAACTGACCGGGACATAGGGACATAGGAACTAGTTCCAATTGTGCCCAGATTCATTGAGGGTAACCTGCTGTGGGAGATTTGCATCTTCAGGAGGCCCAGTGCTAAGTTAAAAATAGAAGACCTGCTTGATCCAGATTGTCATACCATGTCACGGCAATGGGGGTTGCTGAAATGTACTAAATATCAACAGAAGGTGGATAGATTCAATAGCACCTAAACCTGAAGAGTCTTCATATAATTCCAAGAGCCAGTGATCAATAGGTGCCTAATTCAAGTTTACTCATATAGCTGCTGACTGAATGCCTCAGGGTGGAGCTCGTGGTTACGGCTGAATTGTAGCAAGAGGACTTTTGGAACCCAAAACCTATCCTGCCGGACCCCCACGGAAAGCAGCCAGAAGATAATTGTGGAGACACGGCAGAGCATGGTTTTGCTAACCCAGGTGCATTGCATCACAGTGTGGGAAAACCAATTAAACCCTCAGTTGATGCTCTGAACAAATCTCTGCAACAGTCGTGGACCTATAATCAGTCCTTTTGTGCATGATCCGTGTTCGGCCCTTTTAACCCTGCTCCGTGCATGTACACAAGTCATCATTGACGTAGCTGATGTGTACTTGTTGACCGCCAGGAGCATGCGATTTGAGCCGCTTATCGTTCAGTGTATACTAGTAAGAGATGGATATCATTAGCCTAGGTGGGTGTGACCCATTCCCCACTGCCCTTAACCCGGTGGATTGCAACTTGCTCTATGAAGATGCGCAATGAATTGATGTCTTTATTTCGATCAAGATAAAGCACCGTATGACATAGAAGCCATGGTTACTTTGGTGTAAGTAAAGCGACTGTCATGGAATGGTTATTTACAATCCTGTTCTGTTCCTTTCCGTAATCATGTCGATTGGTCAATTGTTGGAAGCATTCCTCATGTGTAATTAGTCGGGTCATCAGATTGAAGTCCGCATCCCCCGCAACCATACCACAAGGACAGAAAGTAATCGCAAATTGAAGGTGAATGCAAAGATGCTATTCGTTGAAAAGCTCATTTCGGGAATATGATGACGACGATGGACAGTTGCATGAGATGAACTATCTGAAATCGTGGTGGCAGTCCTTAGCTTATACCGAAGCATTGCGGTCTGACAAGCCGTGTAGATTATCAAGACTGCTCCTAATGAGAATCTGATAGGCGACGATAAGTACAGCTTAATACTAGAATTTGCAAAAATTTACTTCATCTCTCCCAGTCATTGCCGTGTTCTAATATTCTAAATGGAGCCACGTCAGGGTGCACTAGTGTTTACAAATATTCACGCAGGGGGGTACTGGCAGATATGAGGCAGGAACCGCTTGCATTGAGATTTTCTTACCTAGAAATGGAGCCTGGTTCATGGGACCTCCCATCTGACCTCCGAGCTTCCCTATCTATGGCCATACAAGCAGCAGTTTACCAAGCTAGGTATTACGTGGCGAGTCTTCGCAATGACCTATAGCTAATCAGCAATGCATCTGTATCCTGACAAGCACGGAAGCACGAGGGGAGTTTTAAAAAAAATTAAAAAAAAGAAGCACGAAGCAGAAGCGGTTCTTTTCTGTGATGAGCAGCGTCAGTATCATTGTACTCAGAACTTTCACGGGTACCATGGGTTTTTTATTTATATAAACCATATACAGCAGACTGTCCCTAGGTTCTCCTTCTTATTACCTAGATTATTGAAAAAATTTGCTCAAGGAAATAAAGATCAGACTCAACGTTACCTGTGAGAAGTCCACATCACGACTATCCACCATGTCAAGCAAGGCTCACCCGGCTACCAAAGTTAACCTAACCCCAACCGAGCCTGGCCTCCAAGAGAATATAGGCGATCGTGAGCCCGTTACGTCAACACAGGTGTCAAACCATGAGCATTCCAAGCACCCTGAGCTCTACGAAACCCCCACATTGGACGAAGCCTCACCAACACTTGAAGCACTAGATATATCAAATCAATCGAAGATTCAGTATGTCGGTGCCGGTTTCAGAGACCTACCACCTTTCATAGTCCCATTCCAAGGGGGCACCATGCTCATGGAGGCAGCCGAGTGCCCGAATATGGACCAAGGGGGGGAGCACTTCCTCCATACGAGTAAAACGATGCATGACCCGCCTGCGATCGATTGCCCCACATTTAATTCCGGCGAATTTACGATCCAAGAAAATTCTTCACTATTGTTTTCGCCGTGGTACTCGCTCTCTCGCTGCTTCACCATAGACCCTCACAACGAACCTCTCCGGCATGAGGCAGGAATTGCAGTTTCTGAAGGCCGGATTCAAGTGGGGCAGGATATGTTCACTAAAAGGATGGTGGAGTTGATTTGTGGAATTGATACCCTTTTCAATGAGGAGTCGTAAGTCTTTGGAGGACGAATGCAGGAGATGGCCTTGAGGATTGATATTAGCTTGATATATATTAGTTCCTGTCCCTTAATGCCCCATTGTATATGCATGTGTCGACTAGTATGCAATTGATTACTCTCGTTCCTTTGGTATTTGAAAGCCAGCTTGTCTGTAAACTTGCTAAGGCTTTATGAGACTCCAGGGCATTTTGGATCTAGATCAACTAGCTCTGGATTAAAATTGCCCGCACGTGCTGGATCTTGCGTGGAAAGAAGTGTTTTAAGGTACCAGTCTATCCTCCACAGCAGTTGCACTATAATCCTGGCCCCGATCTTAGCCTCCGGTAGTGATGATTGGATAATTTGCAGAGAAAACTCCGGGAGTTGGGTATACATATATAGATATCCCCAGTCGGGTGGTGAAATTCGGGGGAAAACCAAGCGTAGTTGGGACATTGTCACCTTTTGCTGCTAGTGTATTTTTGAGTCTGCCCCCACTAATTTCTTGGCATTCTCTCCACTTACTACATGATATACCCCCACGAAACTGTTAGCGTTTTTGTTGCCCAACACGTGATGTAACAAGGCGTAACGAGATAATGACGCGTAGCACGTGATGTAGCACACAACATAAGCCGTCATGACGATCACTAAACCAGTGCTTTTGGTAGAAAGGCATCCATACGTACCAGCTCGAATTAAGTTTCGAAATTAATCCATATATGCCCCAAAGATCAAAGAACAGAGAACGCTGATATCGATCATGACTGGTGTCAGTAAGAGAATCGTTGATGGAGCTGATTCCAACCAGCCCATATGCATAGCATCGAAAACTGCTCGATATCGATAATTAGGCCCTTGTATACTGGTTTTATGAGATGGCTGCCTGGTGTCGGATGTTTTGGTGTGCGGTATAATTAGCATGGGTTCTAGGCCTAAATATCGTACCCAGGTATATATCTTAGTTTGTACTTGTTTCATGTACTGCCCAATCAGAATCCATGATCCACATCAACTCTCTATTCTCGATTACTTTCGTATCCAGAATTACAACTGTCAATTGCGAAGACCTGCTTATATCAGTGACCTTGCTATTGTCACGACTGGTTAGTCGTTAGGCGTTGTGGGCAGAAGCGAAAGGAGGGGACTGTCTATTAGCTCAGCTAGTTTATTAGATGACGGTATTGGGCTGGTTCCCTGGGTTTGTGTCTAGCACACGTACGGTCATAAGGATTGTCGTGGGTGACAGTCATTGATTATGCTCTGGGAAGGGTGTGGCATCGTGGGTTATCTACAGGAGCCGTTTGTAAACAAAGGAAATCAAACATTAAGAATCAGCTACCCTTCCCCTACAGTACACGAGATTCCACCCCGCGCATGGTTGACGTACCTACAAAAGACTCCCTGAGAATGAATATCGCGATAATGGACAAACGGCTTGCACAAGGCTGATAACAATCAATACCAGCTGCCAGTTGGTTCTGAAGTTTATCGTATTCCGCAATCGATATATATATATATATGCAGGTCGGACCTGGTCTATAGCGTCAACATTCCTGCTGGCAGAATAAAGAAAGGGGCAGCGCTTAACTGGAAATGTCTTGGGTGAAACCGAACCTTCGAATCCGTGATCGGCCGACCGCAAGCCGCTGCAGCGGAAATAAGCTATAACAACTACAGAGTAGTTACAGGGTCAGATAGAGTCAAAGTTCGTCAAGCCAGGCATTGTGTGGTAATCAAGACTCAATATTGATTATTATGGCAGCGATCGAGATAGCTGTATAGGCTTAGGTAGGTTCTCCAGCGGGCAATTGGTATGTCGGTTGATTATTAGGAGGGGTAGATACCAATGGCCGTAGCTAGGTATATATACAACCCTTCTGATAGTACCTTGTTATATGAATTGATCATATTCGCCAATGTGTATTGACACCCAGACTAGCTATATTGCTAGTACATATGGGAATCTAGAACTCAAACTGCCAAGTAGCACTCGCATGCCATGGTCATACTGTAGGTATTGGCGAATAAGCTACCTCTCTTATATATAGCTTATCTGCAGGTCTCTACTATCTTATATCAAGATGCTATCTAATACAATAGGACCCATGCCGGCAGCTGGCCTAACACACTGTTTTTGCATCTCTTATTCATAGCCCTCCAAGTTCGGAAACGGTATGGCCGACCATCGGGGTATGCTATCTTGTTCAATCGCCCTATCTTACCTGGTCCTATTATCTTGCTCACCATACCGGTTCCTACGGAACCTACCCAGGCCTAGGTGACCATGCAGCACCCAGGCATTACAATTGATCCTACTCCGTTTAATTTGAAACATTGTATCAATATTATATTGTGTTGGAGGAAAAGCTTTGGCCTACGAGTCCTACAAAGAATTGATATCCATAGAAACGCCTTGCGGATTGGCTGGTCTGCTTGTACATGACCTGCCCAAGACTGTCAAGTGGGGGTGGATGTGACACTAGTTGGCCAAACTACAGTTGGTATAGCATCCTTGTAACTCCTAGATGATCACTATCGCTACTACTTCTGCCCACCTGCAAACTGAAATTTAAGCCGACGTCTATACCCACTGAAACCTCCGAGCACGGCATGTCTCAATGGAGAAAGCCAAGTCATATCAACTATACTTGTACCATATTAGGCAATTTTTTATGTATAAGCTGAGACCTTTGCCCCACTTCAAATCTTACCGGTACATGTACATGCATATGCAATTTGATTGAACTACAGTATACAGTTATGTAGTTCAAACTGCTAGTGCAGGCCGACGTCTATGTTCTTACACCGGAAGTTGTTCGAATTGGACCATGCCAGCAGCTAATTGGAAATCTGCATGAGATACCATATATCGATATACGGTGTGATCACTCTACTCCCCGGAACAGTAGTGACTCTGCCACCTGCCCTTATTCGAGGTACGATTGTACCCTCTAGCCTGTAGGAGCTTGCGCTTGTAGCTGGCCAGCTATATTTAGCACACGTATGTAATTCGCCAATGTAAAGATAATACAATCCCTATGGGTAGTGGTGGCTGAGAGTCATCTAATGCACCCCAAGACCCTCAGCTTCCAGGAGCTCTCTGCAACTTCCCGAAATCCTACGAAGAGAAGAGTGCAATATCCAACGTTTGACCACAGTGGGTCAAGAATTCAATAACCACCTCCAAAGGCAGGGTTTCGAGACTTGATGATTGCTCATGTTAATATCGATCCTGACAAGCATACGCCATCGCCACGTAGACTGCATATTAATTCCGAAGCAATAACGAATGTTCTACTCTGACCCACCACAACACAGGATTTCAGATATACATACCATCACCGCCAACTGGGGCGCAATTTTGCTCCATGGCAATGCGGCCCTATTTGTTATTTTAAGATACGGTATTCTAATCTTCAGGTGATTGAGAAGAAAATGAATTCTAAATAGAACAAGAGGAAAGACTCGATATATGTGTGTCTGCCTTTCAGTACTTTGTATCGTGTTACAGCAGTTCGACTGATGCGTAATCCTTGCTCCGTGCCTTTACAATTGGTTGTACTCTCTAAACAAAAATGTCAACGCAGTGATACTACTTGTGCATGTCATCCGGTCTAGTTTCAAAGTATCTAAAACACGCCGATCAAATTGTGCGTGACTACCATGACGACGGTGACATACAAACTATTCGCCGATAGCATGTGCTTTTTTATCTTTATGTTTATTTTTATTTTTGGAGGGGGTGAGCGCACTATAATCGAGACATCGGTAATTGATCGAAACATTAGCTGTGTGCCTCTTGTGTGGCTACTGTACTGTACGTACGTAATATAAAATGTAAATATACGTATGGGTGGCACACCGAGCATGTTGGTCACCTCCAGTAAAATTGTAGTAAATAAATAAACATTAGATTGCACTTTGTTGACACGGAATCCAACACTGCGAGTGATATGTGTACGAACCCGTATAAGCGTCCATTGCATACATGTATTGTGCACTAGTAACTGCATATGTACAAGGGTAGTGAATAAATGTAGATCTAGTCTGCCTACTCGACAGCCAGTTCTCCTTATACTTACCTTCTTACCATTTGAGATGAACCAGAGGGCAGATGTAGCCTACCAAATTGATATACATATAAACTAGCACTCTCATGTTCTCCTAGGATCCTCCCGAAGGCCATAAACTCGCCCAGTCGTGGCAGAGAGAAGGCAGGCGAAAAGAGTAGAAAATGGCTATGAAACCTAACCCTCCTCCTTCCTTTCGAAAGTATTCAGAAATAACAGAGTAGCTATAATGATACTTGAGGCGGTTGGTAATATCGAAGGAACTCTCCAATGGAGGAGATCAAAGTGGCCTTTGCTCAGCCACATTTTTCCTACCTAGACGGTAGCGCAGGGAGGTTTTATAAGGCATTACTGAAATCCTGTGTACTCTGGTTTCAGCCTGATACAGGACCTTGGTTCGATATGTGCCCTTCAACTGGGTCCTAGGTATCAGAATTACCGTAAAAGAAGATTTAATAAGAAAAAAAAGAAAAACACGAACCGATGTTTAGATGGAGCAGTAATCCAAGGCTCCCTCAGGACCGAACTCTTACTATAGCTCCTCATTTATTTCGGATACTATTTAGTTACTGAGTTAGGTGATAGGGCACGGAGTGTATGTAGGAAATACGTAAGCAGTCTATAGCTGTAGGTGGGGGTATCGACTTCGTTCTCACATATTCTTTGCATACCAACACCCCAAAAACCTCCTATCTTAATATTGTTGGGTATGAAATAACTGAATAGTGCGGTGCAGTTAGAGTATTAATATAGTGATATAATTGTACATTTACTGGGTACTAGCCCGCTTCTCTTTTATAAAATTTTTCTGTACCGCCCTAGCCAGAATATATGCAAGGAACTCTGAGTGCCTCAACACGGCCAAAGAACCCGTATTTGGAGGTAGCCTTAGAACCTTGGTGCGTAGCGTAGATCACGGGGTTTACAATCATCACCACCTAACCTATTAAACCGGTTTTTGGGAATCACTCGGCTATTTCTAGTCCGAATGAGTCAAACTTTCGGGTAAATACATGAATGGCATTTTTGTAGGCCAAGTTGGCAAGTGCCCATGTGCCCCGCTACTGGAACTATCTCAGGATAATATATGGCTGGGCATGGGTTTATTTTGGGAAATATATTGATGGAATAGGTTAGAGGCCCATAAATAGCTAGGGTCTACACCAATCGTAACTAGAATAAATTTGTGTTGAAGCACTACTGTCCCTGAGTAGGCTTGGGGAGGGGTGTAAGCAAGGTATTTCTCTGGCAAGGTCTAGACCATTCCTATTGAGACTTAGCGTTTCTTCTATGAGACATCTGAGGGTAACCAATTCAGTATTTTATCAGATTAAGATCCCAATTTAAGAGATGCCCTACTGTGTGTCTGTTCTTGGTAACTGTTGACTGTATCCCAATCTTCGTGGGCAGAGTGAGCTAAGAATTAGCCGCTTCTATACAGGGACTCTGGAGGATGGCCCTAGCTAGTTTCCAGATATGATAGTCAAATATGACTTCTCTACATACATTCATTCCGTTGAGGTATCGCGCTGCATCTTGAATGTCCTGGATCGAGGTATTCCAAGGCAAACTTGACCTTTTTTTATTTTATTTTAAAGTCTTCACACCGATTCGACTTAATGTCATGCGGCGGCCCCCACGCCTCCCCCGCGAAGATTCGGCGCCCCGGAACAAAGGAACTACGTACATCTGTCTGCCGCCAACGTAAAAAGAAAGCAAAACCCTACGTACATCTGTGTGCCGCCAACGTAAAAGGAAAACCTAACAAACATGATTGACCCCCTCACCAGTCCGACTTCTCCGGTGGACCTCGCCCTCTGTTAAAATCATATACACCAATAGGATGCCAGCGACCCCGGACCTTCACCCGTAGTTGACTACCCTGCACATGAAAAGAGACTAGCGTAGTAGTAATCCTACATTTGAATAGGTATACAGTATACTTTCGATATAAGAATATGTGATATAAGAATATACTTGATATAGGAATATACTCCCCCCGCCTCCATACAAAATAGGAATATATTGGATAAAAGAATATTCTTATCTTCTCGAGGTTGTTTACTAATGAATCCTTATAACAAGAGTAAGGGCGTGGCGGGGGAAGAGCGACGAATTCTTTGTCAAAAGGGAACCTACCATATTTTGTATATAGCTCGCACAGGTGCGCCCAGATTAACTTGGGCCTCCTTGAATCCTCTCGGGCTTCCGAGGGGCTCGTCATGGCCTCCCTAACGAGGCCGCATTGGAGTACTGAGTTTTTTTATTAAAAAAAATTTAAAAAATATATAACAAGAGTACCTGATTGGGACAACCTAGCCTAAATAGGAAGCCTTATCGATAATAAACACCCACACGACTAGCCATACCATCAACACTGCGAACACACAATACTGCACCACCTCCCAACTGCCGAACTGATTCAATATGCATGCTAGTGGCTCATTTAAACGTCAAGGGTGGACGGAAGAAGAATGCAAGGAGATATATGACGTCGCAAATACACATCTCGGTCTCATATGGCGAAGGATCAAACCTTAGATCGAAGACAAATATCCCAGCAACCAGCTCGGTGAGACTACTTAACAGTTCTATTATCGCGAACATTGGCGCATTGAGGCTGCACAACTGGCGGACAAAAGGAAGGGCAAGCAAACAGCTATTACTGCCTTCTTCACTTCTTCCGGAGCTGTTTCTGACCCTCCTGTACCTAGTTCTTCCTCTACCTCACGTTAATTCTCTTATCTGATGTACGCCTTTAGTAGTTACCCTGACATTTGACATAAGAATATATTTGGTATAAGAATATTGCCCCCCTGCCAGACGATATTCTTATATCGAGAGTATACTGTATTCTGGGCGTGATTGGTTTAGACTTCAAATATCTAGTGAAAGTAATAGCTATGGCCACTCATGGACATGCTAACCCTCTCCTATTGAATACATTCCTCCCCAGTTTAAAGGGGCAATTAGCCTGGTTGAGGCCCGCTATCCGCCACAATACTTGGTACTCAACTTTCCCGAAGGGCAGTCTCGCTAGAACAACCCCAACCAGACTAAGCGAAACAGTGCTTGTCAGACTACTCCACAAATGTTCTAGATCTGCTCCATGCCCATTAATTATCTTTGAATTATTCAACATACCAGGCAGCCACACAAATCCCCTTGTACCTAAAACTAGATATTTTCGACATGATAATAATTCAGTCCACTCCTACTGTACGTTCCGCAGCACAAGTACATAAAGCAAAATTTGTATACCGTAGAAATTTGGGGTAAGAAAGTACTTGAAGGTAGGCCAGCACTCTATAGTAAGACTATGAGGATGCCTAACCGAGGTTTGCAGATGTCAAGGCCTTCTAAGTAAGAATGGTACATGGCCTGACTTGCGTAACAAAGACGCTTGGAAACAGTGTGGAACTCGGAGGACATTTGGCTATGTTGATGCTGTACTCCGTAGGGATACGAGGTCACTACCATACATCACGGGGAAACGGCTCATCACCGGGAAGTGGCGCACGCCGGCTTTCGCGGGTTTTCCGCATAGCTCAGCCATCCATAGGCTAAATGGGCTCAAAATTTGGGGAAGTCTTGTTCATA
>Ga0307511_10001329_pt1 | contig 26233 bp, 31 predicted proteins | sample 13_EM_MG_FD_200266 | JGI IMG/M metagenome (GOLD analysis project Ga0307511, IMG submission 200266) | Populus trichocarpa ectomycorrhiza microbial communities from riparian zone in the Pacific Northwest, United States - 13_EM | ecosystem: Host-associated > Plants > Roots > Unclassified | place...
AGGCTGAAGGCCCTTGAGGGACAGCTAGGATCCGTCCAGGAGGAGTTATCGAAGATGAGGCAGCTGTTCTCGAAATTGTTCGAGAAGGGCGCGGAAGGGTCTCCGAGCGATCCTCTGACGAAGGGTGACGTCCTTGACGCAGCAGCGGCGGGGCCGACTCTGGGAGAGCCTCCTCTCACCAAAGGGGAGGATGATGGGGGTGGTGAGGGTGAGGGGGATTCCGGTGACGAAGACGAGGATGGAGATGAGGATTCAGACGAAGAGGGTGACTAGGTCAGCCCCCGACCGTATTGGTACCACAATGATAATCGATGTAGAAATATACTCCCTGTCTGTCGTGGCGAATAGTTGTCAGGCCGCCATCGTTCCCAACTCTCCACTGGTGTCGAACTCGTCCTCGAATTCGCAATCTAAGGAGGCCTATGATGTTCCCGCCAAAAGCCAGTTGGATTCACCGAACCAGAACACCCAGAGATATTTTCACCAAACCTCTCCGAAAAAAATGCGGCTCTTGTGTTCTACCTCAACCGGATTCGTCGGAGGGACAATCAGTGCCACACAGACGTGGGGAACCCTTTGATACTCTCGAATTGCCGAGAGCGCTGAGAGCTCGAGATCAATGCACTGCATCCAGGGACCATGGAACTGAACCTCATTTCATCACTTTAACAACCATTCAAAGGATAACATTCACCAGGTCACTAACGCCCCAGGAATCGCTAGCGTTAGATCACTCCAACTGGGCTGAACTCGGTGATTCCATGTGCTGGTTGGTTGGCCGATTGGAGTGCGGCTGGGAGTGGTGTTTGAAACTCTCAACGAGCAGGCGTGGGGGGGAGCTGGGCTTTGAGGAATGCCTACCAAGGTTTTACTGGAAGCGTGAGGCCGGCGGCGGGTGGGGATAATGAGACCGTTATTTGCTGTTTGGACGAGGCGAAGCAGCCCCGAGGAAGGGGGTGATCGTTAGAACCCGTACTGCCGGGCATATGGTAGTCAGCGTGATTCACTTGCGCATCAGTAAAAGTGCTTTTGACTTATTTCTTATTCAAGCTTATTCGATCTTATTTGTTTCGGTCCCCCGCCAAACGGACCCACGAAATTATATAAGGCTCGGACCTGGATTCTACAATGACAAATAATCGGCAAAAAGGTAACATAAGGACACATAGTAAGTGTGAAAATAAGTGTTTGTCAGGTTTTCCGATGCGCGTACTGTGATACATGTTATATTAAGTGTTTGTCCACTTCGGCCATCACAGGGATTCCGGCAGCTGCGTTATGACACTTGTGTCGTGTGCCGTTACCTTGCTGTTGCCACGGGACGAAAGCACATGAGCAGTGAGGCCGACGATCGATCGATCAACTCCGAACCTTGGATCGACTTCACGAACGGAGAAGAAAAAAAAACCCCCCGATCGGCCTCGTCCATTCAGAAGTGACCTGGAAGAGGGTTCCAAGGGCACCGGGTGGCTGTCGCCTCCCGCCTCCAGTGACCCCTCCGTAAAATGGCTGTAACGGTTTCAGTGACATGAGCCAGCGAGCCAGAAGGCGACCAAACCTTTTCCACAGACCCTCCAAGAATTGGGTCGTTCGGTCGCCAAGCTTCAACATCGGCCATTCCCTCGCCGCACTCGGATCCGCTAGCGTCTACAATACCAGACATGACAGATGGTCTCCTTCCCCAGAACCTCTCATTCGGGGTGGGCTGGAATCGTGGTGGGGATTCCAGGTTCTTACGAGTTTGCCGTCGTCTCAGCGGGATCTCCTGAGAGAGGCTGTTGGTAGACTTTGCCTGATTGGATGTAAAGTCAATGCCAGAGCCCGGACAGTGCACCCGGACAGCTCACCCTATCCAGAATTCCTGCAGGTTCCTCCGAGTCCGATCCGCCGGGAGTCATCATACTTCCCTCGAGGTCTGGGGAATCCAGAACACCACGGGAGAGAGCTGAAAACTCGTGAACAGAAGGATAGATGCTATTGTCATTTGGGTTACCTTTCGGGGGGGAATTCTGCAATAGCTGAGACGGGAAAGGTGATTCACTCTCGTCTGTGCTTTCCTCGGTACTTGTGTATGGGTTCCGTGGGGGTGAATTTGTTGTCGGTGGGTTGATCATCGCCTGAGGAGACGGTGGTGTCCAAGACTTCGAAATTCCCTCCAAACACTGTAGCACATCTTCGATGCTCGGCCTGTCGCCTGGGCTAGGCTCCCAGCAACGCTCCATCACGCTCCAGATACCATCCGTGAACCACGCTCCTTCTTCTCGAGGTTTCCTAGGGCGTTCACCCTTGATAATCGCCCCAATAATAGCCAGGCCATGGTGCCGGGAAAACGGTACTCGCCCGCTCAACACTTCATATGCCACCATTCCGAGCGCGTAACAATCCGAATGTTTCGTCTGACGGCCATCCTTGAGATCGAACTTCTCTGGATCAAAAAGTTCCGGACTCATCCATCGCAAGGTGCCACCTGGGATAAATGAGTTCGAGGATGTGGCGTTCGTAACATCCAATGCGATCGTGAGTAGGCCGAAGTCCGCCAAACAGGCACGACCAGCCTGATCGATGAGGATATTGGCCTTGATAAATGAAGCCCGTCAGAGAGAGAAAGATCCAGGCTCTAAAGACATACTCCTTTAATATCCCCATGAATCATCCCCTGACCGTGCATGTATGTCAAGCCCCTCGCAACATCTGCCAGCTGCCGGAGTTGTGTATTTGTCAATTAAAATCGAGGGCGCCAGGGGTGTGGATTGCGAGCTTACGAGTTCAAACCGATTCGCATCCCGATGTGCCGTCACGAATTGGTTGATGTTCCCGTTTGCCATCCACTCTGACACCATAGCGAACCGACTCTCAGTCATTATCACCCCCAGCAGTGGCAGCACGTTCGGATGTTGAAGAGCTCTCCAAGTTATGACTTCCTTACAGAACCTCTACGAATGCCATCTTCGGTTAGCCGACGTCTACAAGGGGATAAGCATACGCCAATAACCCACGTTAGTCATACCCTGCGAGCCATCGCTGCCGCGTGCCCGTAAAACCTTGACCGCAACCTTCTGGCCACAGTGTTCGTGCGTCGACACGTCCGCATACCCGCCGTGGTATACTACAATACCCATTGGATCTTCCTCCAACTCGAAATGAAGTGATCTTGGAAGCAAGGCGTGGCGAGCGCACATCTTGTGCAACGATCTCACGCACTTCTTTCGGATTCGTGGTGCGAAATCGAGACCTTCTAGCGCCTGAGCAACGCAGGTAGAGAGTTGGAAAGGATATCAATAAACCGATTCGTCAGAGATGGAACAACATAATGACATGCCTCGGCTATCATGTCGGCGAAGGTCTGAGCGTCGTCCCCTTGGAGACGTTCGACAATCTCGGCTGCCTTCAGCTTTGAGACGATCGCCTCAATCACGGAGAGAAGTTCATCCTGGGGGACGGTGCGGCTGACCAAGCGTCGCAAGGCTAATACACTGGAGTCGGAAATGAGGGATGATTCAGAGAGATCGTTCGCATCTCCTGGGGGAGGATACAAGGGTAGGCCTCTCTCTCTGAATGAGGCTTTGTCGATGCCACCGGAATCAGTGAACCCAGGTGGCATGACATCTCCGACAGGATCAAGGTTCTCGTTGAGGAAATAGCCTGGTGTGGGCGCCGAGGGACGGTGTTCGTTGGGTTGTCTGTCATGAGTACATTAGCCTTGTAGCCTCACATATTCACCAATAGGCAGCACTGACACAGGAGGTTCCGCGTTGACAGACCCGTGCGCACGTTGATTGGTTTCGCCGATCCTCAGGTCCCCCTGAGGTGGTTTAGAAACCTTAGCTATCGCTAGCTGAGAGTCAAATACCTCGAAAACTCCCAACATCTCCCACACCTCTGTCTGCAACGCCACAAGACACTCCTTGGTGGATCCAGGGTGATGCTTCCGTAACTCGTGGTCACACTTCGCCCGTTCGACGACCGCAGATTCGACGTGGCATATGATCCTGATATCACTCGTCACACTCAGCGGGGAGGGTTGGGCTGGATTGACACACCTTCCTAAATCCTCGATTTGCTTCTTATAAGGACCACCAAAGTTGTCCGCATCCCTCCCTTCGGTCACGGACCTCAACACGTGGCACATTTTGATACAGTCCTTGGCCAATTCGACGAGTGGATCTTCCCTTACCTCGTCCTGGTCATGCCATCGCCTTCACAGGTGCTATTTCGACGATGTCCTTGAAGCCGATGAGGGTTTTTATGCCGGTGTTCAGCACTACGGTTGTCGTTGAGCAGTTCGAGACGTCGGGTGGTATGTCACCAATCCCCCAGGGATCGATGGTGGTCATGGCGCAGTGCGGCAGGCGATGGGAGGGGGGAGGGGCAGAGGCAATGCAGTGGGTGGTTGGATAGTTGGGCACAAGGCTCACGCATGGCCTACAATGTATTGCCCCAGGGCCGCCCATCCCAGATGTCATCCGCATGGTGGGTTGACGCCAACGTGGCTTTCTGTTAACAACCCAGGTGTTGGGCAGACAGATCTACGCCCATAGGGGATCTTGGTTACGGTGTAGAAATGTCGTATGCGGAAACAGATGTGCGTCGGACTCGACTGTATCGTCTGAACAGTCCAAACCGACGAAACCACGGGCGGGGAGCCTTGCCTAGGTACGACCATCGAGTCCCGCGTCGCTGGTGAAGCGCATATCAAGCATACGAGATGGCGGACCCCAAGCGATCAGTGCCAGAGAAGAGGCGACCCGTAGCGCCCACTTCCGATTTTGCGACGGACGCTCTCCATCCCTCATTTAATTGTTGAGATTAGCGAGTCGACCCAACTCGTCGCCAACCACCTGCTCCTCGATAGTCCGGAGAGTCTCACATTATTCGCCCGCACATGCCGCATTGGAGGAACAGGCACTCAGCACCCTATTGTCCGCGCAATCATTGTCGAAGGCCCTCGCCGAGCTAGTACCATACCGTCGGCCGCCTTGCTCGCCCTTAGTTCACCATAGATGTGTAGTTATGGTTGTTTCCTGGGTCATTTCTTCCGATTAGTGTCTTCAGCCTACGAGAATCCACGGCTCCGCGATTGGTGCGCGCTCCCGAAGTGCTGACTTACGGAGTTTCCAGTTTCGCATGCCCCACTTCAGATAGGTAGGAGAAGGGAACCGTGGACCGGTCATTGCGGGATTTCCCCGTATTTTTCATCGCTCTGTGGGATCTCCGGGAAAGCCACGACCGGCGATTCGAGGGCATGGGGTAGTCATCGATCCGACGGAAATCAAGGTGTTGGACACTTACCTCACCCAGGGGCGTTCGGAAGCCAAGGTTGATCATTTCCGGGAATAAAAGTACACGTATTATTCACTCTGCAAGTGCAAGAGGCCTCTATGTATGTATGCAAAGAGAGTACCAAATTAATCAACGGTCCGAAGGGCGTCGCGAGAAGACGTGCGAGAGAGAAGGCTTGAGAGAGCGGATGGTATCGGCACAAGATCATCACCTCGATCCCCTATCTAGCTCCTTGACCAATATCCTGTTCACAGCTGTCGAATTATCCAAATACACTGTTCCGCACACGCGTCAGTTCAGGCGAGCTGGGTACAGAGGGGAAGCAACTTACGATGGTGACCGGCGTGTTTTACCGTGTACAGTTTCGATTGGGTATTTCCTGCAGCCTTGAGGTTGTCGATGGCCTTGGCACCACCTTCTGGATCCATCCAGTCGGAATCACCATCTGAGGGGAGACGGGTCAGATAAAAGCATCGTCAGGAAAGGGAGGGAAGAAAATGTACAGGCAAACGTTATGGGTATCTTGAGCGCTGCCACCCGATCCACGAGCGGCATCCTGGCGTGAGCTCCTGGAGCCAAAATGTGCGCTGCAGACAACCATCAGTAAAAAGGACCTCTGGGGGCGACGGAAACCACTCACAAATGCAATATTCTCCAGACCCCTTCGCGAGGGTGATGTTGAGAATATAATCGTGCATCTCCTTCACCTCTTCCTCCGTGAATCCGGTGAACCTCCTCGACGCGTACTTTCCCACCAAAATTGGACCGTACCACATCGCTGAGCGGACTACCTGGAATGGCGACCACCCTTCTTCCCAGAGATACGTGAAGACCTTCCACAGTTTCCCTTGTCTCCGCCCTTGATTCCTCTGTTCCGATTTGATCTCCTCGATCTTGGCTTTCGTCGCCAGTTGAGCGTCGTCCACCGAGACGTAGTCGGAATCGTTGGTCTGGTCATCCGTGAGCTCCCTCGAGGGCACGGTAGTGTTGGGATCCCTCGGAACTCCGGCAGGTGACAGCAACACGAGTCTCGAGACCCTCGTTGGATACTTTAGCGCATAGGCCACGCTCATGTAGGCGCCAAGGGAGTGGCCCACAAGGGTCATCTTCTCTAACTTCATCTTCTCCCTCCACTCCTCGAGAGAGTCTACGAAGAAGGCTTCGGCTTCACGAACGCGCCCGGGTATGTCGTCCCGTTTGGCGTTCACGACGAATGGCACACGGGCGGACCTGCCCATTCCCAGCCAGTCGATTGCGTATACCGATGACCGGCGGGATGCGGCCCACTCGCCAAGCGTGGGGAAGTTCTTGAAGAAGAACCCTAGGCCTGCGCCATAGCCGTGCAAGAGGACTGCGGGGGCGGGAGAAGAGTTACATGGCGAAGTAGAAGTTATTGATAAGGTGTTGATGTGCTGTTTCTGGTCGCCGAGAACAATCTTGGAGCTATATGCGATTACTGGTTGGTCGGATACTTCTGGGAGAGTGTGCGGTGGTTCGGAGCGGTAGTACGGGAGTTTACTGGGAGAATGGATTAGGAACTGCGGGGTTTGAAGAGGCAGATCGTTGGTGCATACCGTAAAAGTCGCCCTTCTGCATGTTCGGTGGCACTCGTTCCTGCCTCCCACCAACTCTTGATGCCAGCTACGAATGTCAATGGGATCTCCTTGGCTGGAGGCAACGCCTTGAGGGGAGCAACGAGGGAGGGCGTAGAGTGGGTGGCCGTTGCCGCTGCGGAAGACATGAGGACGTTTCCGAGGATTACTGAAGGGCGAATTATGGTAGAACGAAGAGGTATAAAGCGGGAGAGAAGGGTGGGATTGTGGGGTACGAGCGATGGAAGTACAGCGGAGGATTTATAAGTGATCTACCAGTGAGCCAGTCCATGTATTACGCGTGTTCGACCGGCATCGGTCATCGCCTGCCATGCGGCACAAGTGGGTCACGGCACAGTCCCACCGCCATCCCCGCCCTTTCTCTTCTCCTCCAACTCTTTGCCCTATAAGCAACGTTGAGTAAGCGTCGGACGAAGAACGCTCGTGTTTACAACTCACCATGATGGCCGCCTGATTTCCCCTGAATCGCTTTCTCATGTCCACCTAAATCTCAATCTGTCAACGAAACCGCAGCGAATACTGCGGGGATTCGAGTAAGCTCACCAGACCCCGTTTACATTCGAAGACCGCATGTCGTAGCGACTTGCAGGTGTCCGGTAGCTCGTCCGTATGTTGTCTGAGGCATTCAGACGGTAGTTTTCCCTTCTTCAGCACACAGTCCGACCGCATGAGGCAGTCCTTCAGAGCCTCCAGCAGTGGTTCACAGCTCGCCGACATTGTAAGGGAATGTTCCAGTGACCTGGTGCCAAACGCGAGAGAGTACGAGGGGGTACTCCTTTTCCTCGAACGAGCTGAAGAGACGGACGTTCGGAGTTGAGTTCGATGATCTGATCGCCAATTCACCTCCGTTCCGCACCGTCATTTTCAAAAGGTTTCGGCCGAGGAGATTTCGATGCCCAAGTTGCCTGCAGCTGTCGCGTCTCTCGTGAGAGCAGGACCATCCACAGCCCGACTCCCCAATAGAGGACTCATCTCCATCGTCGGTCCAGAAGCTACAGACTGGCTGAACGGAATACTCGCATCGACCGTTCCGAACCCTCCCACTGGACATTTCTTCACCTCCATCCTCCAAGCACATGCAAGTCCAATTTCGACTCATTCCCCGTCGTTATCACCTACTAACCTCAAGGTTTCCGTTCGCTTTCATCAAGGGTAGAGTTCTCCATGACGCGTTCGTCTACAACCACCCAACCTCGAACGGCTACATCCTCGAATACGACCCTCGTCCCCCCATCGTAGACGCGAACCCCGAATCAGGGGGAAATTCAACACCTATACCCCCGCTCATCAAATACCTCAAACAATTCGTGCTCCGTACAAAAGTCAAGGTTCGAGACATCTCGGACGAATACGACATTTGGGCCTCTTGGGGCTCCGAACACGAAACTTCCTGGGAGACTCCACGGAATTGGCGATGGGCAGAGAAGAATAGTATCCCCGAACAATTATGGGAGGGAGGCGATGTGCCATGGGGGAAGGACTCCCTACTCCTGAGGGACCGAAGGGGAGTGGGCATGGGCCAGAGGAGATTGATCAGCAAGGGAGTCAAACCACCTGAGGTCGGGACTCATGACGTGGTTACTGAGGAGGACTACACGATCCACAGGATCGTCAGTGGCGTACCCGAGGGCTCACGAGAAATCATCCCTGGGGCGTCATTCCCCATGGAGGCGAATCTGGACGTTATGGGTGGAGGTACGCACTTCATCCACATCTCACAGTTCACTCGCACAGAATTCTCACGCCCGAGTTCAGTCGATTTTAGAAAAGGCTGTTATATCGGCCAAGAGCTTACCGTCCGAACGTACCACACCGGCGCGATCAGAAAGCGCATTTTCCCAGTCGCGCTACACGACTCAACCAAACCCCTTGAGGAAGCCGAACAACTAGTTTCCGAAGCACCAGCAGATAAAACAATCAAACCTGTCGTCCTTGACGCTGGAGGGGATATTCGGAAGCCCAGAGGAACGGGTAAATTGCTGAACAGCGTCAAAGGGATCGGCCTGGCTCTCCTGAGGACAGACCATCTAGAAGCTGTGGATCAAGGCGGGGTTGGTCTTGTGATTGGGGAAGGGGCAGAGCAGAGACGCGTGAGTTACTGGTACCCTCATTGGTGGCCGCACAGGGTCGAAGAATATGCACCGTAGTTGGTTATCCCAAGTCGGATTGTATTCTAGACTCCAGACCCACGCTAAGTACGGCCTATCGAATCGCCATCACCACTCCTCCTGATATCAGCGAAGGCATGGTCGTACATATCCAACTTCATAGCAACAGAGCCTTAATGGAACACTTCGAACGCGTCTACGACTCCATACCTACCCACGCCCATCGTTCGCTTCTAGTTCTAGATCAGCATATATTCACAGCTGCGCATATTACGACACAGACACGCACCACCTACTCCTCAGCCAATACATTCGCGATGGTATACTCCCCATCGTGACTGACCGAGACATGTAACCGCACATTCTCGAACTTTCCAGATCCAAACCTAACGCTGGGTTTTCCACCATCACCCGGTTCCTTGGATACCGAGAGCTCCTTCCAGGTTGGTTTGTGATTCGGAAACAGCGCTTTGTACGCAGCCTCTTTGATCGCCCATCGAACTGCGAGGAACCTGACCGATTCCGCCCCGATCGGGTTGGAGTCCCTGGGGGTCATGGTGGACGTGGACGTGGTTGGAGGAGATAAGATTTCCCACTCCCTGAACTCGCTCGGACTGAGTATCCGGGAAGCGAATTTCGCGGGGGTTCGACGGGTGACTAGAGAGACAAGCCTGGGGACATGGACGATGTCGATCCCCACACCTATGATCCCCATTCCCTCCACTCAGTGCTCGAGAGGACTGACCCGAGAAACCAAGCGGCCGGAGATTCGAGCAGAGGTTGACGACGTCAAAGCTTGAGCTTGAGCTTCGAATTCAATCTCGACTTCGACCTTTGGGTTTGAAATTTGACGGTCCGGTTCCTCGCGGAGTTCGCAAACCGCAGCCCATTTTGCCAGCTCGATCGCCGATCTGGATGAGATTCAAATTCGATTTGTTTCCTATGCTTCCGTACACTGCATACACAGCTCACAAGTCAACCCCTCAAATGCGTATACAGATCCAGTTCCATATTACTGCACCGGATACAGGCACACGCTTTGAACTGACAAATCCGCAATCCTTTATTGGGGTATACGCACACGTCAGAGCAAAAATCGGCCAACATCGACCAATAGGCACGATCAGGGACTAACCGGGTGTTTCACAGCTGGTTCACCTTCGAACCTGACTCACCAACAATCTTGATACCGATAACACACATGTGTCGAGATCCCTTGCGTTGGGGCAGACCCAGATCCAGCATCGGCGGAGATGGAGGTGTTATCTTCGAAAGTTCTTCAACCATCAGTACGATTCACCCCTCCTAGTCTGGTTCTGTGTCTCTGAGCAACGCCACAGGGTGGGTCGGATACTTGAGTCCCGTTTCGTAGGCCACAACACCTTGCCGGGCTGGAGAGATTTTGGACGAAACTTTGGGCGTCCAGGGTAGCCGTGTAGACCGAACAAGTGGATGACGAATCAATGAGGGTCGATCACCGGTGCACCCTCCAATTGAGCAGTTTGTGGCTTGTAATGGCTCCGCAGTCGTCGATAGTATGGGCATCTGTCGGGCGAAACGCTGGCAGTGACCCGGGTTCTGTGAGGTCCTGCAGGTATTTCAGTCACGTAACCATAGCCTGACCGCGAACTGTAAAATCATATTCACCTGGCACAGGATTAATACCCCAACCAGCTCATTACCTTGCCCGATACAGTAAAAGCAATGAGAACGACCTGTATAAGGGATAAACGAGGAACCCAGAGCCAGTTCTGTCACGGCTCCAACGCATGGATGTGACTGTACATGAGCGAGGACATGTCCATCAGAAGTTGCCGCCGAAACCTAGGAAAATATGTGAGTTTTATCATCGCACGGCACGTTCCAATGCCCAGGAGGAGTCACAGACGCAGTCACACTCCAAAAGACATAAAAGAACGCCCCATGCAGCGAAGAAAGGATCAGTTCCTCCCAGGACTCCGAACCAACCAACCAACCTACACTATGCAGTCGCAGGGCAATCCAAACGAGGACCCCCAGTATCAATGTACGCGTTGCGCTGACCGCCCTACCAAACGCCTTAGACTGACGGTGCCCACAGGGAATATTTCCGATCCATACCTTGTCGATCGTGACCCCCAACGGGACGTTTGGCCGCAGTACGAGGCTCACCAGTCGGTGGGACCAACGTACGGTCCGGTTTACCAGGATGCGGCAACCACACCGTGGTTCCAACTGGCAGGGCACCTCGGATCGTATGGATGCTTCCACGGGATATCGACCCAGCTATATCAATTACAAGCCGACACGCACCCGCACACATTTCCCGGGGGCTACGATGGGTTTATGCTTGGTATTGGAGGAAATTCACCCTTTGCGGTCAACTGCGACAACATTTCTAGCCACGGAATCCCCTTACCGGGATACGAAGACTCGGGAGGTTTCCCAAGGTGCGATACAAACCGGGCGAGTCCCATCCATCTAACGACAAATATATCAGCGCGATTTCGTCCCAGGTGAGTTCCCTGCACCTCTCTCAGGAGGTTTGTCGCTATTCAATCTGGAAGGCACACTGGTATTGACCTGATGAGTCTCAGAACAAACTTCCAAGTCAATACGCACATTCAATCCAACTTTTTGATTTTCAAGCCGCTTCACGCGATCGAAAGATCACCGACGCAAATGTCTACAGATTCATCCTCAATTTTCTCAACTCCCTCCCCCTGGATCGGACCCCCGACCGGGGGACAACTTGAATCTAATGAAGAATTAAATCAGTCACCGGAAACCCCAAACTGTTCTATAGGAACAGTCGTTACTGTCAGAAATGGTAAGAACATGGCCCCACCTTGTGATCAAAATATCTTGACACGAACAGCCCACACAAAACCCAGAATTCAGAGCCAAGGTATCGCAGCATGCAGACACACTTTCCTTGTCCAGGGTAATTCCTAAATATTCTTTGGCAGGACAATGCTCGCCAACAGAGGCAAAGAGAAGAAGAAGGAAAATGCTGGCAAGAGTTGGGAAACGTCCTCGGCGCACCAGATAGCACGAGGTATGATCGATTGTACGAAGGCAAGTTGTCCCCCATTCGTCTATGATAGGCATCTGAACCACGGTCCGACCAGCCGGGAACGTCCTCAACATCCCAGTCCCCCCGAAGGACCTCAAGAGAAGAGTGGCGGGAGGGAAGAATCCACAAACTAAAGAGAGGAAGAGGGCGAAGAAGAATGAGAGTGGGAAGCGGGAGACCGCAAGGATGAGAGCCGTGTTGAAGATCATCAGAAATCATCTCGGGATGGTGAAGCCGACAAAGCGCGAGATTCTCATAATGCTCATAGAGCGGGGTGAGTTATTTATGTCATCGTGTAGGTGATTTTTGAAAAGCTGACAGATCGGGACTTCCAGTCGTCCTCAGGACCAAAGAACTGGAAGACGAGAGCAGCGCAGAAGTCGCTAAGTAGCGCCAGCCGTCACTTTATAGCCACGACGATTAAACAGAACTGAATCGCGATTTCCATAAATCAACCAACCTTTGTGTTTGCGTGATTTGGTTGACCAGATGTTGCGACGATTGAGCTCAACAAGAAGGGAGACGATAACTCTCGCGAGTCAAGATCATCGTGATCGTTTGCCATACCTCGATCTCTCTTCCGTCTCTTCTCTCTTTTCCGTATACCCTCCGAGGAATCCTGAACCGAAATGGTACAGGCTTCTACGACAGTGGGATACATTGCTGCCGCAGCAAACAGGTTCTCGTACGCCGCAGATATCTCCTCCGAGTCGCTCGTCGCCTTCGGATCCCATAAATTCGTCTCTCTATGGAACCTCTGGATGGAAACATCCACGCTACCCTTCCTGGGCACGAGGGCGTCGTCACCTGCATTCACTTTGTGAACGAAAGTTTCTTCGTTTCTGGTGATGATAACGGCGTCCTCCGTTGCTGGGAGAAGTCTGGATCTTAGGTAACACCAATCGATATCGGGTTTAATCTCCATGGCGTTTCTTTATTTACCTCGTCCTTCCTAGTGGTCTGAGAAACGAACAATAAAAGCACACACGAAGTCAATGTCTTGTATGACCTACTACGACGGTTACCTCGTGACAGGCTCATCGGACTCGACTATAAAGGTCTGGGCTGTAGATCCCAAAGATGGCGCAGGCATGCTAATCGTATCTTTGTCGCAACATCTGTTTGCTGAGCAGACCACAAGGTAGGATACAAGAAAAGCAGACGATAGCGCTGAGCTCGGGGTACCCACTCGCCGCGCAAGTGACGCGCCTTCCGCGATCTAATGGTTCGTTTCTGATTGCAATGGCGTGCTCACCAACTAATCGCTAAGCTTCGACCAGTTCTCGTGCTCGCTATCAGTGGGACCTTCACGGAAGTTAAAATTTATACCTGCTCGGAAGAATCGGTAGGGTAATTTTCTCCGATGGAGGGAGAGTGAGGCTGAAATGCGGTGTCGAGCTCAGTTCCTCCCCACAGCGTCTTTACCTGGACACGAAGATTGGGTCAAGTGCCTTGAATTCCAGCCTCCGCGCGCAGATGACGATCCTCTCATCCTTGCGTTTGGTTCCAAAGATGCCACGATCCGGTTGTGGAATATCGAACCCCTCAAGCTCGACTCTGCAACGGAAGGAGGAGACGAGATTCTCGACGCTTTCGAAGCATCGTTGGCAGATATGGGCGAGGGAGAAGAAGGGGGGAGACAGATTTCCATGAAGCGCCACCTCGTGTCCGTAAGGACCCGACGTCGCCAGCTAGAAATACTCTGTCACGTTCGGGAACCTGACCGATTCCGCCCCGATCGGGTTGGAGTCCCTGGGGGTCACGGTGGACGTGGACGTGGTTGGAGGAGATAAGATTTCCCACTCCATGAACTCGCTAGGGCTGAGTATCCGGGAAGCGAATTTCGCGGGGGTTCGGCGGGTAACTAGAGAAACAAGCCTGGGGACATGGACGACGTCGATCCCCACACCTATGATCCCCATTCCCTCCACTCAGTACTTAACAGGTCTGACCCGAGAGATCGAGCAAGTGGCCGGAGATTCGAGCAGAGGTTGACGACGTCAAAGCTTGAGCTTGAGGTTCGAATCGAGCTTCGGCTTCGACCCTTGGGTCTGAAATTTGACGGTCCGGTTCTTCGCGGAGTTCGCAACCGCAGCCCGACCCGCCACACTTTCGAAGCTTGATCGTCGATCTGGATGAGATTCGAATTCGATTTTGCTTCCGTACACTACGTACACAGTTCACAAGGCAACCCCCTCATACGCGTATACAAATCCAGTTCCATATTCCTGCACCGGATACAGGCACACGCTGTGAACCGACAACTCGACAATTCCTCATTGGGGCACACGCACGCGTCAGAGCAAGAACCGGCCAACACCAACCAATAGGCACGAGGGCACGTGTCCCTCGGGGACTAACCGGGTGTTTCATAACTGGCTCACCTTCGAACCTGACTCACCAACAATCTTGATACCGATAACACACATGTGTCGAGATCCCTTGCGTTAGGGCAGATCCGGATCCAGTATCGGCGGAGATGGAGGTATCATCCTCGAAACGTCTTCAACCATCGGTACGGTTCGCCCCTCCTAGTTTGGTCCTGTGTCTCCGAACGACACCACGGGGTGGGTCGGATGATTGAGTCTCATTTCGTAGGTCGCAGCCCCTTGCTGGGCCGGAGGTAATTTGGACAAAACTTTGGGCGTCCATGGGAGGCGCGTAGACCGAACAAGTGTATGACGAGTCAATGAGGGTAGATCACCGGTGCACTCTCCAAATTGAGCAGTTTGTGGCTGGTAGTGGCTCCGCAGTCGTCGACTGTATGGGCATCTATCGGGCGAAACGCTGGCAGTGACCCGGGTTCTGTGAAGTCCTGCAGGTATTTCAGTCACGTAACCATAGCCTGACCGCGAACTGTGAAATAATATTCACCTGGCCCATCATTGATACCCCAACCAGCCCATTACCTCACCCGCCACAGTGAAAGAAATTAGAACGACCTGTATAAGGGATAAATGAGGAACCCAGAGCCTGTCCTGTCACGGCTCCGACGCATGGACGTGACTGCACATGAGCGAGGACATGTCTATCAGAAGCTGCCGCCGAAACCTAGGAAAATATGTGAGTTTTATCATCACACGGCACGTTCCAATGCCCAGGAGGAGTCAGGGACGCAGCCACATTCAAAAAAATCATAAAAGGCCACCCCCATGCAGCGAAGAAAGGATCAACTCCCCCAAGGAGTCCTAACAAAGTACTCTGCAACACTATGCAGTCGCAAGACGAAACCCCCCAGCGCCAACGCACGTATCGCCGTTCACTCTACCGAAGGCGTTCGACTGACAGTGCTCGTAGGCCATACCTCGAACCTGCACCCGATTAACCTCCGCGATACCCAATGGGATGTCGGGCCTCACTATGAGGATCACCAGTCGGCAGGAGTGGGTACCCCGGTACCGCCGTACTTTCTGGGTTACCCGGACGTAGAACTGCCGTTGTTCCAACTGGGACATCCCGGACCATACGGTTACCTCCACGGGTTGCCGACGTTACAACCCAGCCCGTACTATTCGTACACGATACCCGGGGGCTACAACGGATTCGTCCTTGGTGCTGGGGGGACCACTAACCCATCCTTTACGGCCGGTTACGACAACATTTCCGCTCGTGGAGGCGCCGCACCGGGATCTGAAGACCCCGGCAGCTTTTCAAGGTGTGACACAAACCCGGGGGGTCCTATCCATCTAACGACGACGAATATCAGTGTAGCTTCGGCCCAGGTGAGTCCCGGAGGTTCGTCGCTATTCAGTCTGAAAAGCACACTGGTATTGACCTGATGAGTTTCAGAACAAACTTCCAAGTCAATACGCACATTCAATACAACTTTTTTTATTTTCAAGACACCCCCCACGATCGAACGATCGCCGACCCGAACCTCAACCGAATCGTCCCCGATTTTCCCCGGAACCCGCTCCCCCTGGATCGAGCCCCCGACCGAGGGGCAACCTGAATCTGATGAAATTTTAATTCAACCTCAAGAAACCCCGATCTGTTCCATCGGAACAGACGTTATCCCCAGAAACGGTAAGGATGCGGCCTCACCTTGCAATCAAAATATCTTGACATGAACAGTCCACACAAAACCCAGAACCGAAGATCAAGAAGGTACCGCCGCGCATAGGCGCAGTTTCCCTCCCTGAGTGGTTCCTGACATGTTCTTTAACAGGATCGCGATCGTCAGCGAAAGCGAAGAGAGAAGGAAGAAGAATACTGGAAGGTGTTGGGAGATGTCTTCGGAGCGGAGACAACTAAGTATGATCGGCTGTTCGAAGGTACGTGAGCCCCTTCTCATCTATGGGAAGCGGCTGATCCGCTGTCTGACCAGCTGGGAACATCCTTGACATCGAAATTTCCCGGAAGAGGTATCTCTCCAGGAGGAGGGTTGGGGGAGGGAGCGATCCCCAGAGTAAAGAGCGAAAGAGGGTGCAGAAGAACGAGAGCGGAAGGCGGGAGACCGCAAGGATGTCGGCAGCGCTGGGGACGATCGGGAGACATTTCGGGATGCAGAAGCCCACCAAACACGAGATCCTTGTCCGGCTGGTAGATGGAGGTGAGTTGCGTGTGTCATCGTGTGGGCGATTCCAGAAAGGCTGACGGATCGTGCCTTCCAGTCCTCCTCAAGGTCAAAGAACGTGAAGACAAGGGCAGCGCCGAAGTCGCTAAGTAGCACCGGCCTTCACTACGTAGCCACGACGATTAGACAGAACCGAATCGCAATTTCCATAAATCAACCAACCTTTGTGTTTGCGTGATTTGGTTGACCAGATGTTGCGACGATTGAGCTCAACAAGAAGGGAGACGATGACTTCCGCGAGTCAAGATCATCATGATCGTTTGCCACACCTCGATCTCTCTTCCGTCTCTTCTCTCTTTTCCGTACACCCTCCGAGGAATTCTGAGCCAGGATGATACAGGCTTCTGCGACGGTGGAATACATCGCTGCCGCAGCAAACAGGTTCCCGTATGCCGCAGATATCTCCTCCGAGTCGCTCGTCGCCTTCGGATCCCATAAATTCGTCTCACTATGGAACCTCCCGGATGGAAACATCCACGCTACTCTTCCTGGACACGAGGGCGTCGTCACCTGCATTCGCTTTGTGAATGAAAGTTTCTTCGTTTCTGGTGATGATAATGGCGTCCTCCGTTGCTGGGAGAAGTCTGGATCTCAGGTAACACCAATCGATATCGGGTTTAATTTCTATAGCATTTCTTTATTTACCTCGCCCTTCCTAGTGGTCTGAGAAACGAACAATAAAAGCACACACGAAGCCGATGTCCTGTATGACCTACTACGACGGTTACCTCGTCACGGGCTCGTCAGACTCGACTGTACAGGTCTGGGCTGTAGATCCCAAAGATGGCGCAGGCATGCTAATCGTATCTTTGTCGCAACATCTGTTTGCTGAGCAGACCACAAGGTAGGATACAAGAGAAGCAGACGATAACGCTGAACTCGAGGTACCCGCTCGCTGTGCAGATGGCGCGCCTTCCGCGGTCTAAAGGTCCGTTTCTGATTCCAATGCCATGCTCACCAATGAATTGCTAATCTTCATCCAGTTCTCGTGCTCGCTATCAGTGGGACTTTTAGAGAAGTTAAAATCTATACCTGCTCGGAAGAATCGGTAGGGTAATTTTTTCCGGTGGAGGGAGAGTGAGGCTGAAATGCGGTGTCGAACTCAGTTCCTCCCCGCAGCGTCTTTACCTGGACACGAAGATTGGGTCAAGTGCCTTGAATTCCAGCCTCCGCGCGCAGATGACGATCCTCTCGTACTTGCGTCTGGTTCCCAAGACGCTACGATTCGGTTGTGGAATATCGAACCCCTCAAGCTCGACCCGGCAACGGAAGGAGGAGACGAACTTCTCGACGCCTTCGAAGCATCATTGGGAGGTGTGGGTGAGGGAGAAGAAGGGGGGAGACAGATTTCCCTGAAGCGCCACCTCGTGTCCGTAAAGGACCCGACGTCGCCAGGCGAAACCATCCAGAAATACTCTGTCACGTTCGACGCTCTCCTTGTTGGTCACGAATCTGGAGTAACTTCCCTGTCTTGGAAGCCGGACAGCACGACCGCCAGCACGCCCGTTCTCCTATCCACATCTGTAGATTCCTCGCTGATCCTGTGGTCGCCGTTTGGCTCTCTGTGGGTCAACCGGAACCGTTTCGGTGACATAGGTGGGCAAAGGCTCGGAGGGTTCGTCGGTGGTTTGTGGAACACGAACGGGGAAGAGATCATCGCATGGGGATGGAACGGCGGGTTTCGACGGTGGAAACATGACACGAACGCCGAGGAAGGCACGGTTCAAGCTTGGGCAGAGGCAAGCGCGGTCACCGGACATAATAACGTCGTGAAGGATATCTGCTGGAGTCCGCAGGGCGAATTCTTGGCGTCGGCTAGGTTCGTCTAAATCATCCCGAGTGGTCCAAGGAGAGACGGAAAATCTGACACGATCTTCCCCCTAGTCTGGACCAAACTACGAGGATTCATGGGCTCCTACCCTCAACCACGTGGCGCGAGATTGCCCGTCCCCAAGTTCATGGCTACGACCTCATAGGAGTACAGTTCTTGGACGCCTTGAAGTTCGTTAGCATAGCGGACGAGAAAGTGGCTCGAGTTTTCGAGGCCCCGAAGGCTTTTGTACGGCTTGTGAAGCACCTTCAAGTGGCGGGAATCGATGTTGACGAGGCAAGTTCCCCAACTCCCTTCTGTTGCCTATCACTTATCCGGGTCTTCAGGACAGGAGACCAGTTGGGGCGACGGTTCCGCCGTTGGGTTTGTCCAATAAGGCCGTTAGCGAGGTCACCGCACAAACCACACAGCAACACTCGGGCATTACTACCCGCCCGCCATACGAGGGAGAGTTGGCTTCTATGACCCTCTGGCCAGAGCTGGAGAAAGTCTTCGGACACGGCTACGAGGTACGGCTCCTTCATATAACGCTTCGTCCGAGTCATCCACACCCCCCTCACCTCTCACCCCCAGTCTATTTCCCTCGCCGCGTCGACGTCGAAAACCGCGTTCGCTTCCACTTGTAAATCGACGTCTCCAACGCACGCAGTTATCCGCATCAATTCTGTGCAGGACAGTTACCGGTCTATCGGCGCTCCGCTGGATGGGCACTCGTTGACGGTAACGAGGGTGGCCTTCAGTCCTCCAGATGACGAATACATCTTGAGTGTTTCGAGGGACCGGTCGTGGAGATTGTACGAGAGGCAGGGGGATGCAGCAGGTAAACAAGACGGTCCCTCGTCATATCAGAAGTGACGAAGACCTAACCCCATCCCTGGGATTCCATAGATCCGCAATACGCGCCGGTCGCGGCAGATAAATCTCACACGAGGATTGTCTGGGATTGTGCCTGGTCTGCTGAAGGCGACGTCTTTGCCACGGCTTCGCGTGATAAGACGGTATGTGACACTGGTGATCTCGAAGGAGCAGCTGAGTCTGATATAACCGAGTAGGTGAAGATCTGGAAAAACCGGGAGGGGAAGTGGAGTTCGGTCAAAATCATAAAAACGGCAGAGGCCGCCACTACCGTTGCGTTCTCCCCAACAGATTCTGACCAAAGGTACGCATGATTCCGCGTGACACTCACCACATCGAGGCGAGTATGCTAACGCCTTTTGATAACAGACGAAGGATTGCCATCGGGCTAGAAACTGGGCACATCCTGATCTACTCCTCGATGAGTGGGAACCCTTCAGAGTGGGAGCTCGAGTTGACTATTGACTCATCGTATGTTCCTCGCCGTAAAACCTCTTTATGTCGTACTGACGGAACCCAGGAACGCCCACGTTGATCAAATCCATCGCGTGGCCTGGCGGCCCCTTACCACGACCGAGGAGGAAGGCGGAGGGGCGATTAAGAAGCAGCTCGCGAGTTGCAGTGAAGATCATACATTGAGGATACTAAATGTCCTACTAAAGGTGTAATGACTGAATTCGAGGGGTCTCCGAATGCGTCAGACGTTCCACAGATCCAACTGTGATCGGATGATCGACACTGCGTGGCAAATGCACCCATGTTTCCTTCAAGTCCCGACTTCCTCTACATTCCGAATCTCTCGTCGTAGTCACGTCAGCCAATGGCTGAAGGCATTGCAAAGGAATAATTCCACAATCTCGGGCTCTGGGCCAGAACTGGTGGATGTTTCGTGGAAACGGCTGGGAGTACCAGCGAGCGTGGCCGCTACACTCCGCAGGGCCTTCCTTCACGTTGAAAAACCCACCAAAACTCGGGCCCGGCTCATACCCGCAATATTGCCCGGAAAGGATGTGGTCCTAAAAGACCACGCTGGAACGGGGAAGTGCGTAGAGTCCACATACCTGCTGCTGCCTAACACGATTCTGGCCGATCGACCGAACTACAGGTCATTTGGCTTAATATTGGCCTTGTTTAGCGACTTCCGAGTACGGAGGTCCGAACACGAATCTCACAAAAAACTCACAACCCCTTTAGTCTCCGCACTGATTGTGGTTCCGCACAAAGACCTCGGGTTGCAACTTGCGCGGTGGATTCAAGCCATTACCAAGTCCAAGATCCAGGTCCGACCTGGAGGTTGGAGTCCAACCTCCAGACGTCTCCTCTGTTGTCCAGGTATCGGCTGAGGTACCTGGGGAACCCCTGGAGAACCGGTTGGGGAACTGGAATGCATAACACCCCACGTCCTGATCGGAACACCACAAGTCCTTTCGAATAAGATGGTCAAGCTGCGTATGATCAAACCCGATGACCCTGACCCTGATATCTCCCCACTCCTACAGATACCACGAGGCAACCCCAAATACACCACGCACCCCAACTCATCCTATCCACCACAACGTTCCAAAGTCACCTTAATCGCTTCCTGTTCCAGGCGAGCGGTTAGTTAACCTGTGGTGACATGCGCCTTGTCAAGATCAACGGAATTCCAGGGAAGGCTGAAACATCTCCCTGGTTGTCAAATATCACACGCTTTGTCCTCGTCGTAAACGAGGAACTCGAGATTCACAACATCGAGGGTGCTATTGGCACTCCCGACTCTCACCCTGCGCCAGTGGAAGAGGGTGAGATGGTCACGCAAGCCGCCGGCGAAGGTGAAGCTACCTTGCGCGAGGTCGTCACAGGGGAGGTCTCCAGGGTTAGTCTAGGGGAGGAAGACGTTCTGGCCTCAGGGTCACTAGAGTACGAAAACCCGCCGCCCTGGTTCCCTGGGTCAATTGAGGCCATCTAGATCTGCTTTGTAATGGAAGTCTAACAAACTGCGCTCCTCGTCACCCTCGCAACACATTCAGTCCATAGGCTCATCAAGAAACTGAAGGGGTATGGCCTGTGCACACGGCCGCTCGACATGCTATCGCCCACTGCCGGGAAGGACTGCATACCAAGCAGCGAAAGCACAAGGACTACCGCTGACTGCGAAGGCCCAGCCCTTCTCGTCTCCACCCTCGCGAGCACACGAGGTCCCAGCCTCCCCGATCTCTCTCACGTCTTCGTGATGGAAGGGAGACTCGACTCTTACACGCACATCACAGATTGGACAGGTCGGTTCGGCAAGGGTAGGAAGGCTGTCATCGAGAAGATTGGGGAGGAAGTCGATGATGGGAAAGGCGGGAAGCAGACGAGGACGAGGAAAAGAAAATGAGGGGGATCCTGAGGGGGGTGGGGATTATCCCAAGGAAGGTAGAACACTTCGATTAGGATTACGATTAGTATAGTAATATGTTGATGCTCTGACTACAGTAGATACCACTTGGCGTTGCATAATAACTTTATGGATACAAAGAGATAGTGAGTGAGTTTAACCAGAAACCTGGACGTGTCACTGGATAGATGACGGATAGAAATGATTGTTTCGGGATGGTATAAATATAAGGTGGATGGTCGTGCGTGTTTCTATCCACATGAAAATGAGCGTGAGATCGACCAGCGACGGGATTGAGTGAACGTAAGTTACTCACATCGAAGATCGCTTTATGGAGCCGCGTGGGAAGCGCATGTCGCCGACACACACCCAACACACTAGGCGGTGAGTCAGGGCGCCAGTTGGGTGCTCCTTGCGATCCCGGACACCCACGGCGGGTTGGCCCGGTGACTTGACGCGATTGATAATAATGAACGAACGAACGAACGAACGAACAGACACCGACGTCATCCAGAAACATTAAATGACATGAAATACGTGCGAACAGGGGCCAGGCAAAGTATCGAGAAGTCAGTAGGAGTGGTTTTTGCGCAGCAGTCGTTTTGTTTTCCAACGATTTAGCGCGTGATTGAAAAGAGCCCGCAGCCGGGAAGACCTTGCAGTTTTCTTGGATGAGACTGCAGAGGGTGCCGCAATCTGCGAGTGACGTGCGGGGGTCCTAGATATTGAAATGTTGCCATCGTTACTAGACGTATTACACCTGCCTGCGAACGGCCCTTAGGAGGATATGACGTACCCGTTGACAAACCCTTCCCAGGCGCTAACCACTTCGTCTATGGTGGGTCGCTTGCAGGGGTTGGCAGCCCAACACTTCTTGATGAACTTCCACATCTCCGCAGTTAGTCCAAGTTGCACAGCAGCCCGTGGTTTGGCAGGTCTCTTCCCGTTAGCGAAATGAATAACGACCGACTTCATGCTCTCGGACGAAACCTTTCCGGTGAACACTTCCACCGCGAGCATCGCGAACGCGAAGACGTCGGCGGGTTTGGAGGCCGTCGAGGGTTTGGACTTTGCTTTGCCGGGTGGATCGATTATCTCTGGAGCGAGCCATCGAGAAGATCCTGCAGCTCCCGGAGTCGCTGCAACCGTGAACGTGGGATTCGAGATGATGGGGCTCAGGCCGTAATCGCAGATCTGGGCTTTCCCAGTATCTGACATTAATACGTTGGCCTAGGTACCGTTCATCAGTTCGACGTGGATCTGGGGGACATGGCTCGCTCACTCCTTTCAGATCACCGTGGACAATCTCGAGAGAGTGGAGGTATTGGAGCCCTTTGGCGACTTGTAGTAACTTGAAAAATTGATCAGAGACCGCGTCACTTGCGAAGGGGAGGTTAACACTTACCAACTCGGGTCTCGAGGAATCAGGGTTAAGCTGGAGATACTGTGTGGTGTTCCCGTTTTGGCCCCAGTCGTAGACGAGAGCGAGTTGGAATATCGACGTGTCGACGCCGTGAAAGGAAAGAACATTCTCGTGGACTAGCCTCTTCCAGATCGGTACCTGTTTCCAAAGGATCTTCTTTGCTTCCTGAAGATCCTGAGGGGGGAAGGTGCGGAAGGCTTTCAGGGCCACTTGCCGGTTGTTCCATTCCCCTCGCCAAATGTCGGTGGTTACTCCTGATGCGACGGCAATATTCACTCGTTTCTCAAGCCCTTGAAGTGATCCGATAGAATCTGGGAGTCGCAGGATGTCACTGGAGATATCTCCTAGCGTGGTCGCGAGCTTCGTGCCTTTCGCGAGGTCGATGGGGGCGGCCTGCTCGTGGAAGTTTGGAGAGTCAGAGTCCGGGACAACACGTTTTGCACTCCGCCAACGGGGCGCAGTGACCTGTACTAACCTGGTCGATGATTTCCAACAACTTCGCCTGCTCTCCCGCCACCAACTGTCGGATGATCTTGATGTAATTTTTATCGTTAAAAAACGCTCGAAGCAGTCGCCGGGTGTCCTGTCCAGAGGAAGGGTTGTTCAACAACCCGCTGCGTACTTTGTTGGCATCCCAGCTAGATAGAGCGGCGGACATTTCGGTCATGGTGGTGGAGGATTGGGAGTGGCTCGTGTGCCCTCACGGAGGTGCTGGCAACTTTGTACGTTGTCCCTCACCCTTAAGAATACTCGCTCGTGCGCCATTTCGAGCGGAATCTAGAAGATCTAGAGGCTAGTCGGACGTCCCAGACGATAGACGACCCCCTTCCTAAGCCGAAACGTGATCGAGGCATGTCCGGTGGAACCCCTTCGTGGCGGCCTCGAGGCAGTGAGTTTGCCCCATTGCCAGCTCAGCACTATGACTGTTACTCGGCCGTCCAGTTGCGCGTCGTACGGGTTCCCCGAACAAGCGACATTACCTAAACGGCCTGGTTAGTCGAGCGTGCGAGACACTAGGGAGGGGGGCAGGCTCCTACCCAGCCGTCAGTGAACAGGACAGGCTAAATCCGATGGGCGTCGGTAGTCTCAGTGGTTGTTTAGGAAACCTTCGTCCCCGTGAGACGTTTATCGATATAGAAAACAATTCCGGTCCGGATTACCTGCAATGACGTGCCAAAGCTTGCCTCCATGGACAGGGCGGGTCAAAAAATGAGGAATGGCCGCTTGTCGGCACCGGTCCTACGGCTTATCTAAGAATGGACGCTTTCATTCCACAGGGTGTAAATCACACAGACAGACAATTATTTCATAGACGCTATTGGCCGTGAGCGTGACCGGGGAGGCAGTTTGTCCAACACTGATCCCCTTTAGTTCCGAGCCGAGACCAACCCCGAATCGCCAGGCGGACGCGCGTTTGCGGCGTGCATAAGCGTAAGCGTGTGAACACCGGTCCTCCCAGTACCTGAGCCACGCCATGACGTGCAAGTGTTTCGTGCGGATAAATACTGAGTGCCGAACGTCCACCCTCATTTCCACGACCTTCCTATGCTCGACCCCAGTTGAAATCCACGGCAGCCACCCGCAGCAGCTATAACTCGCTTTTTGCAAAGTAAGGTCAGTTGGCATCCGCCTAATTGCAAAAGTGGAAATCAAAGTTGCTTTTTACATTAAAACACAGTTCAAGCTTGGACAGAGGCAAACGCGGTCAAAACCATTTCCAAGTGGCCTAAGGAGAGACAAAATATCTGACCCGATTCCCCCCTAGTCTGGACCAAACAACGAGGATTCACGGACTTCTACCTGCAGATATATGGCGTGACATCGCGCGTCCCAAGTTCATGACTACGGCCTCATAGGAGTACAGTTCTTGGACGCCTTGAAGTACGTTAGCATAGCGGACGAGAAAGCGGCCCGAGCTTTCGAGGCCCCGAAGGCTTTTGTGCGGCTTTTGAAGCACCTCCAAGTGGCGGGAATCGACGTTGATGAGGCAAGTTCCCCAACTCCCCTCCGTCGTCTATCGCTTATCCGGGTCTTCAGGACACGAGACCAGTTGGGGCCACGGTTCCGCCATTGGGTTTGTCCAATAAGGCCGTTAGTGAGGTCATCGCATAAACCACAGAGCAACACTCTGCGACTACTACCCGCCCGCCATACGAGGGAGAATTGGCTGCTATGACCCTCTGGCCAGAGGTGGAGAAAGTTTTCCGACACGGCTACGAGGTACGACTCCCTCGTGTGGCACTTCGTCCGAGTCATCCACAACCCCCTCACTTCTTGCCTCCAGTCCATTTCCCTCGCCCCATCAACGTCGAAAGCCATGTTCGCTTCCACTTGTAAATCGCCGTCTCCGACGCAAGCTCTCCCAACAAGGAACGGCCGACCTACTCAAACGCACCCGCTTCGAGATTGAGTCTTCCCCTACCGTGGCCCCTACATTGTACATTCCAACGGTTAACAAGGACCAATTGAAAACATGGCGTCACCTGAGGGTTGCTGACCTGCGTTCCATCCAATGCCTAATGCTTGTTCGCAATCAACCCATATGACGGTCCGTGGGTATACCAACCGCAGCCACCCGGTACACGAACATGCCATGTGAAATAGGCCTTTTCTCGACACTCCACCGGATGGGCACTCGTTGACGGTAACGAGGGTGGCCCTCAGTCCGCCAGATGATAAATACATCTTGAGTGTTTCGAGGGACGTGTCGTGGAGGTTGTACGAGAGGCAGGGGGGTGTAACAGGTGAACAAGACTTCCCTTGTCGTATCAGAAGTGACGAAGAGCTAACCCCGCCCCTGGGATTCCATAGATCCACGTTACACGCTGGTCGCGGCGGATAAGTCTCACACGAGGATTGTCTGGGATTGTGCCTGGTCTGCTGAAGGCGACGTCTTTGCCACGGCATCGCGTGATAAGGCGGTATGTGACACTGGTGATCTCGAAGGAGCGGCTGAGTCTGATATAACCGAGTAGGTGAAGATCTGGAAAAAACAGGAGGGGAAATGGACTTCAGTCAAAATCATAAAAACGGCAGAGGCCGCCACTGCCGTTGCCTTCTCCCCAGCCGATTCTGACCAAAGGTACGCATGATTCTGCAGGATGCTCGCCACATCAAGGCGAGTATACTCCTC
>Ga0307511_10001330_pt1 | contig 26214 bp, 16 predicted proteins | sample 13_EM_MG_FD_200266 | JGI IMG/M metagenome (GOLD analysis project Ga0307511, IMG submission 200266) | Populus trichocarpa ectomycorrhiza microbial communities from riparian zone in the Pacific Northwest, United States - 13_EM | ecosystem: Host-associated > Plants > Roots > Unclassified | place...
ACATTAAACCTCTGGTTTTAATTTGAGCCTATTTACATTATAATTCGATTTTTTAACAATTAAATACATGCATCCCGGAAGTGCGCCGGATCCCGGTAGTGCGCCGGATCCCCGTCAAATACGTTACAGCTATCTGGCTTCCTTCTATTACAAATAACACAATTAGTTGACTGTCGTCCATATAGCCGTAAGCTCTAAATGCATATATTACTAGTTAGCTAGCTAAACCTTCTACTAGAGTTACTTTTACGGATTGTATATACACATACGTATCTGGTGCAACGATATTAAACACAATCCGCGCTACTGAGGCAGAGTGAGACACTGCGGGATGATTGCCGTATCTGAACGGTGTGCAACCACGTGGTAGTGGTAGCTGTGGGGGATAGCAGTTGTAGGGGGTGCTAGTTGTGGTGAGTCCTAGCCGGGGTGGTAGTTGTGGTGGTATGTTGGTATTGATGGATGAGATTCCCGGAGCGGTCTTATACCTCCGCCAGCAACACTATTTAACTTTAGAAATTGTCCATGACCTATCTAGGAGGGGACTGAAATGTGCGCGCCTCTCACCCAATTGATCCTGACGGACACAGCCAGCAAAAGAAGCCAGCCCTTCATATTTTCGATCGCTAACGATGAATGTGAGTACAAAACGCCCCCAAATGGCAGCCTTGCAATCGCCTGATACATAAACCGTAGCGAAGCAATTGTACCGAAATTAGAATCACTCCTTAAGCCTAGTTTTGACATGAGCTTGAACTCGATAGACCATGAATTATTGCAGCTTGCAGGCTAGCATTGATCGCTTGATAATTGGCTCTGCAAGCTACATGCACTGCAAAAATCAACCGTTGTATGAGGCTCCGACACAAGTGAGCCTAGCTAGAGGATAGATCCGCAAAGGTGCGATTGCAAACAATGGCTTATCATGCATGCAAGGCACCTACGGCCGTATATAATATAAGTGCATATCCAATTCTAGAAAGCAGTACTCTAGAACCTCGCAGCCTTACCGGGCAGACTACACAGGTGGAAACACAAGGTCCACCCTGTTGTGTATGCATCGCTAAGGAATGGCCAATACCTGATATTGACAGGCCATTTGCCCTATCCACCAATTGTGCACAGTGAGGCAATTCATTAATTGAAGATTGATATAAGCAGAGGAAAAGGTTGGTTCGAACAGTTTACCCTGAGCCAGCGATTAGCTTGAGTAGCTTATCCCTTGTTTTGTATATTATCTAATATTCTGGTGGAATTTCGTTTTGTAATAATGAGCAAATCTGCTCATTACCTTCATTCCTATCTCTCCTATCTAGGTTATATGTGTCCTGAAAATCGTAGGAGGGGAAAGCACAACAAAAATTTTGCACTTTTGCACCAAAACTAACCTATATTGATAAATGTCAAAGATAATCAGATTGTAGCAACTCCACTACCAATCACAGCTTATATAGAACTCAGTTGACAGAATTAATCTTCAGGTCGCAATAAAGCCCATTGCTAAAGCTAGCAATTTTGTATGGGGCTTGACATGTCCAAGGGACTGGTGAAAAGCATTTTGATAAATGTGGTGGACGGGGCGGCAATCTTGCAGCTGGAGCGGCTTGTGGTACTGTAATTGTTCGATTTGTGGTCGGATGTATATAGTGAGTTAGTCTACAAATTTCATGTACTAAATTTCCCCAGTGAGCCTAAAATGATGGCTCACTTGAGTAATCTGAGGCAAAAATAAGTTTTGTGCAACCCTCGAAGCACGTAGGTAGAGTTAGTGTGCAATTCCGGAGAATAGATTAGAAGATGAGGCTCGAAGGAGCAGACAAATGAGAGAGAATGGTGGATGAGGAAGCGGTAGGAATGGGATAGAGAGGTGAAGGTAGAGACCTTCTTCACCAACCAGACCCTCTGAAGGGGCCCAGGATAGGAAGGACGTGGTGGCGGAAGTTTCACTTTAGTTACGAATTCCCTTTGTAGGCTCGGAAGGCTGGACCAGTTTGTAGCCGGTTGTTTCGAAGGCATATTAGCGGAACCTTTGAAAGGGATGCATCAGGGTTGTCTCATGAAGGCAACCGGACGTACAGATTCTAAAATTAAAATTAAAATAAAAACCCCCCCAGCTCTGTCGCGGAAATAGCTTCTCCAATAGCAGCTATATACAAACCCAATCACCACCGCCTCAAATTAACCATGCTACTCCTATAATATCGATACACAAAAGCCTTTCTCTCTCTCTCTATACTCAGGCATAAATATATTTCGATATTTGCAGCCTAGGATAAAAGTTTGGAATATTTCACAGCTGACGATCACTAAGAAGCCGAGGGGCACGGATGGGAGAGTTCAAATTTGGACTGATGATTTGGTGAATGCAAAGACGGCCATACGTCGTGTAAGCACTCGGAGGGGTTAGTGAGAAGCAGCGTTTTAATTAGGTAGATGGGTCAGCGTTGGGTACTCAGCTGCCCGGAATGGGGACAGGGAGGGGCAGAGCATATCATTACGGATGGGAGCTGGAGTTACACGTATCTAGTGTATAAGTAATACCTGCCTCGCTTCTGATAAGACATGAGGACGATTGATGAGGCTTGAACTTCTCTGACCCTCATCCTCGTCATCCACGGCATACACGGAGGGGCGGGATATGATTAGGGACAAAATCCCCAGATCGGTAGGGTGGAAGAAGATATTTCGTTCTGGAGAGAATCTTCCTGCTTTTGGGACAGTGACGGTCAGGGGGAAGAGGTACCCGAAGGCGAGGGAGGTTGAGAGGGAGTTGGAAACCTTGGAAGCGACGTTGCGGTGGACACTTTCAGTGGGTATGAGATGATCTCTTTCCTAGAGGAGGGCTTGTCCAGCACTAGAATTTTTGTGGCTGTCCTCTACTACTATGATATCTCAGTTTACCCTGAACTTGCCCCATTCAATTCCCAATCCAGCAACTGACGTTGGAGTGCGGCAAATTACGCAGATCCTTGTGCTCTACAACCGGAACCGGGCCGAGAAAAAGAAAGCCTTTGAATACCCCCGAAACTGGTGAGCAAGGGTCCTGGTCACAAAGTGAAACCCGACTGCGGAATACCTAAGTCATAATCCGAGTGTTGACAATCAATTTGAACTCAAGTAGTCAAGTCGCTACGGCAAAAAGGCAAAATCTATATTATTTGACCAGGACTCTTACTCGCCAGTTCTCGCGTGCTTATCGACAACCAGAGCTTATATTCACCCCTTTTCATCTCCTTGTTAGTATATGAAACATCTGTTGGATTATGGTTTCAGCGTAGTGTCTTTGAACGCAAAAAAAATTTTCCACGTACCGCTGCATCCAGTGGATCTACATTGACAACTTTGTATACATGTAAGTCATATTGATCGTCAAGGACCTCATTTTACTTGCATGTGGTCATCGAAGTCAATTGAAACGTTAACCCTTTTCAGACGCGCTCCCCAGAATCAAAACCTCCTGCTCCGCTCCACCCCATCATGCTAGTCTGGCTTGCACTACCACTACCACCATGCACCTACCTAGTCGCGCATCAGTAAGCACTCTATCTTTCAACAAAATTCGATACCATAAAAACCACGAATTTGAAGCAAAATTTCTCTATTTATCAAGGTACCAAGCCCGCCTTATTCTTACGACCCTGCCTTATTTAAATTTCTCTCGCTATTTCCTCCCAGATCGCATATGCACCACCGCAACCCAAAACCTTTTTTTTTCTCTAATGAGCAGTTAATTCACCAATTGCGATTGACAAGCGAAAAGCGGGAAAAGATGGCAAATCAAACCGGTGAGAGGGTCCGGTTACACAACCCCTCGAAGGAACGCTCGAGGTGGAGTGTGGTTACACGACTAATACCCTTTGACGCACCAACTTTTGACGTTCTCCTTCTAGTCACCTGATTTGTTGAGTTATATAATGGGGGCTCTCACCAATCGCACAAGCAAATTTCTAGATCCGTCGTACAAGGAGATAATATTGTACCACCAGCTTGCCTGCGTGTGTTGCACCAATCAAGTCTATCTAGCCTTGTGCATGCACCGCCTCAATACAAAAATAACCAACATTCGCGATCTAAACTGCCGGATCGTACGTGCCGGTATCGATGAGTATCTGCTGCATATTGGAAAGGATGCTTGAACACATGGCAAGTGCATGCAGAGAACACATACAATACATATGTACATATATACTTGGTTTGGGTTGTGCGAATGAGAAGGTTTGCAGAGGGATGAGGACGCGTAATTAACGAGGTTGCATACGTGGATATACAGTACATATGGGGCTCAGACAACCCCTAAGGCTCGGATTTGATTGGGATAATATCGATATCGATATCACTGGTGCATTTTGGGGACCAACTGGGATATCATACAGTGGCAAATTGGCTTCGAATCCAGTAGATTTCAAATTTTAATCAGGATTGTCGCTGCCACCTCATTTCCCATATCACGAATGATAACTTCCCATTTGCTACCTAGGTATACATGTAAGACTCATACGCGCACTTACAATTTGAGCGCACAAGGCAAGCTATCAAATTATGCTCCCCTAGTCTTGCAGATGACTCTGATTTCCTGCTAAGTCTACGACTATGTAAGAATATACGCAGGAGCCCAGTCGAAACCCCTGGCATTAAAAAAATTCCTGTGGCTCAATATGATGTTTAATTTACTTCGATCCTAGGATATCTGGAGGTTCAGTTCCAAGAACTATAATGCTAGTGAGCAGTCAGGCTTGACAGGTTATAGCCTGAAACCTATGTTTCTAGCCCTCTCGAGACTAGAGTTGTAGGCAAGAGACTGCACAGACAAATTTAAGGCTTCCCCACTCTGACATGTACATACCTATGTATCTCGTAGGTCTTAACTAGATGTTGATTGAGGCTAGAACCATATACGTCGTGCCACCATAACAGAGGATATACCTACTGTTCTACACCATATATAGTCTAGTCCACACCCGACCACCCTTCTAGATTGTCGATCACCGAAGTTATCGAACACTGACACGATAACAATTACTTACCCCTAAAACAAAAAGGCTACCCGGCTACATCTGATCCAGGTCTTTGCGTTTCAATCTCAAGTTTGACATAAGGTAAGGTAATCATGAAGTTCTTATGGAGTTGTGAATATCTACCACTGAGCAAAAGAGCAAATGAACTCAATCTGCACTACGTACTCCGGCTGCACGAAACTAGTATTTTTCGTTACACACCATACCCGGCGGCACGGCATATGGAACTGATTATATATACATATATCTACCAGTTAAGTGAATGGTAGCTATAGTTTCCGAGTCATTCCAACGCCTTCTATAGATCCCACTTTGATAAATTAAACAATGCTTTGAACCCCACAGTAGTGGCAAAGTTCAATAACATACGCCTAAGTACACATCATCATAGTTCCATGGGTCGTGGGATCGATATTCAAATACATACATACACTAGCAGATCAGTAGTATAAGTATACTCACTTCCCAGAATCTCCCTCAGCTCAGCCACCCAAAGCCCACGTACATTTCTACGTAACATTCCTACGTTGTTAGCCGCAACATTAGGCAGACAGTTCGGAACCTAGGGAAACATACCATGGTCGTCTAGCTGCGCCTATCACGGATGCAGAAGCTCATCATACAGTTGTCATGCACAAGAACAAGACCCAGCAACGTGGTCGTGCCGATCAGCTGGTGAAAGCCACCATTCAAAAAGCAGCAGGTATACGCATGCACACGTTGTCTGGGCGTGCAGTTGGACAAGCACAGTACTTAACTCGCTTGGTGGGGCTGTACCTACCTCATGATCGCAAGAAGAGTGGAGACAATATATATACCTATATATATAGCTGTACTTACTTACAAGCTACCTCGTGATATGTACCATGCCCCCTTTCCACAAACGGTATATAGTGGGTATATCGTGTGGCTGTATATACAACATGCATGGTTAATTAATTGTAGGTCATTTAAGAGTGCATGATCCAGTGTGATAGTCATTCTATTGCATGGCACCCTGGTGGAACCATCAAACGACATCCTGGTCTCGAGTCTCTAATAAGTTCATGCCATGACTCAACCTTTCCAATGTGTTGATGGCGGTCAGGAGATGAATTCAAAATGACAGATGATACTTGATATCATGAAGAGTAATACAGCTACTAAAAGCCCTCCCATCCAATTCCCTCTACGTACATGTATATGCCGTATCGTAACTATAGACATGCTACCCTTGTAGCTCCAAAGAACGTGAACATGAGCAACAGAAGCCAATTCATCCATGCTATCATTAAAACTGTGTCTCACAAACCAGTCCCAGAGCCATTTCCCACAAGCATTTTCAACTCGGTATTCGGTTCTTGTGAAACTAACTCCCACAACAAGCAATCGAAAAAAGCGACGGTTAAAAAAAAAATACCGGTACCCATAAGTACGCATTGATGAAAGCAACCCAAACAAAGATCCCATTAAATGCATACAACTCATTTTACTCTGACTCCCTCACCGTCTCCAACCCAGGCATCTCCTAATACTGCCCCTGCGGTGGGGGGCTCTGCTGCCACTGTTGCGGTGGTGGGGTCGCTACATACGTTTGCACCGGGGTGGGCGCCGAATCCGACTGAGGATACACGACCTGCTGCTGTTGTTGTTGTTGTTGTTGCACCACGCCCATCTGATGAGTCTCACCACCCTTCTCCGCAGCACCAAGGCCACCACTGCTGGAATTGGACTGATGTGCGTAGAGGCGGAGACAGAAAAAGACGAGGGTGACGGTGTACATGATCCTAGAAAAACCATTAGAGGAAAATTGAGAAAAGATATGGAGGTGGGGAGTTGAGGAGGTACATACCACATGATGGCACCCATAGCAGCGGCGGCGGCGGCGGTGGCCCAGTATCCGTAGACCTTTCCAGAGTATTTGGAGTAGATGGACCACGTCGACGCCCAGGAAGCAGTGGCTGCCCATGCACTGAGCCAGAAGATCCAGGCGATGGCCTCGACGGCAAGATGTGCCCACTTGTTGTATGCAACTGGAACAAAGATCGGAGTAACCAGTAAATACGCATTGATGAGGAGTGTCCAGACACACTATAAAATAAAACATCAGCTCAATAACCCCTAACTTAGTAGAAGGGAGGGGGGTGAAAACATACGCAGAAAATCATAAACGCCAACGGCTCAAGCCCAAAGGTATAACCAGTCCCCCCAGTAAACCCGTTGATCGTATTCCCAGCTAACCCAATAATTATAATGGTTAAGACGAGCTGTGCGATTCTAATGATCGTCACGAACGCCGGGAGCTCGATGATGTGTGCTGTCGACATCTTTGTGTAGTCAGATGAAAGCTGGCTGAGGCTATTTGCTATGTGGTGGAATATTCAATGGCTTCTGGTACTGCCTTCGACACTCGAGCTCGGTGGGGAGAAGCTCGATACGTTGATGGGGGTGGTGCGGGTAGAGACGAGACGATGTAGGTAGAGAAGGGAGTGGAGTGGGAATTGTGGTTCCCTTTATTCCACCGGGTGGGGCTTGTGTACCAGTTAATGCGAAGGGGGACTGCGCTATTCCCCATTCCTTGAAACAGGCTCCATCCATTATTGCTTGTGTTCCCCCAATGTACACTACATTAACTACATTAAACTACATGCAAACGAACGCCTACAGCCGAAAGTCGCCTGGTCCTTGTCACACCCCAACCAGCCAGGGCTTTTTGTGCCCAACTCCTGCAATGGTTGGAAATAGGCATCTATTATTAAGCAAGGGTTTACTCAAGAAGAAAACTTCAAGGATTTATCTTTTGCCTTCTTTCCCCAGTGTCTGTGTGCGTTGATAGGTAGCCACAGCTATAGTTGGCTCTTTCGTTCGTCCCCCCCCGCAGGACAGGCTGTCCGTCATACCAAGCAATCGATCTGTTCGGTTGTCTCATACAATCACCCTTTCCCTGAGGAAAACCCAACTACTCTCTCTGTCTGTCTCCAAAGCGACCCAATTCCCTCTCATCACAGACGCCGCAAATCAAATTCAATACAAGAAGCTGCTCAAGAGCTCTTCAGCCGCAGGTAACCCCAATGCGTAATACTCCTTTGTACGCCACATGAACTGGGAAAACTCCTCAACTTCAGGGAAGCACCCAGCCATCTTACTAACATGGATGCCGCTCAGAAACTCTGTGTAACCTTCGATATCTCCCTATCTCAGTCTAGTGCCTTGAGGTCTCAGCCCCACGACTGGGCTCGCTTGTTAGTTCCCTTGCAAGGGTAAGTGTGACCATGCGATCATATGATTGATGACATGAGACGCATCAAGCTTTTCATTCTTCTCACATTGGCATTGCCAGGTTGACTTGATGAAACCAGTCCTCTTCAGTTAAAGTGCTATGTGCGTGAGATTTCCCCTCACTTGCCAACTATTCCAGTCGGTCCTCACACTTAGAAGGGTACTTATCACGAGACATCTTGCAGCTCCGCGTTCCAACCCCGTCGATCATTATGGAACTTGCCGGTCATCAATCGAATAGGGCAATTGATAGCCAAGAATTTCCCCTCTTCCCTGGCATTCAAACCGGTCTTGTCACACCCTTTCCCACTAATTTAGGGTTGGTGCGCAAGTCTGTCTCCGCTCTTCGTTGGTCACAGCCACGTTTGTCTCAGAGTCCCGTCAATGGCTCGCTTCTGGAGGCATGGTCATGGTGTGACAAGACTACATACCCGGTACCTTGCTCGAATCATCAACGTCATTGGATATCGAGAACATAGTGTAGTTCTTGGCTATGCTTGTTCGCATAGCAACAGTAATTAACTAAAGCAATTAAAATCTTAGCATGGTTTTAAAATCTCAAATGAATATCTTTTTATGGAATCACAGCACAGAATATCAACGCAGGGCAGAGCTCGGCACATGGTGGGGCTTCACAACATGCAAAGCTCAGTTCAGACATGTGAAAACTAGCCGCTCCTAAAATATTGCTTGTGGATTGGTTGTATCGTTGATTTTTGATGATTTTTGAGAAGTAGAAAGTTTAGTGTGGGGTGCGAACAAGGATAGCACATTACACTGCCAATAATTTGCACCTTAAACATATATTTGCATCATGATTAACATACTGTAGGGATGCCTTTGAGAAATGCTTCTCCACTCAACCGTTGGTAACCGGGTTTTGTTCATAAAACGACACATGCCTGACCTGAGGTACATATGTATTAGCCACAGGTAGATTGCTGGGATGACATTACATCGGCAGATAATTCGTTCAGCCCTTGTTCCTCTATTGTTCAAAACAGCCGAATCATATATTCATTCAAGTTCTGTCGATATCTCAACGGCCTGAAAGATGCATCAGGAATTTGACAAGTCTGCGCTCTTAGGGCCCAAGAATATCACTTACTCCCGTTATGTGCCGCTAATGGGTTACCGATATCGTCTGTTGCCCACCGGTCGAAAAGATCTGGCTTCTCAGTGTCGTTGTTGGAGCATGTGATAATCTGGTCTGTAATCCAATATTGATTTCCTCTACAGATATTCATGCCTGATTTTTAAGATCGTCAGACTTCACTATTCTTCTACAAGCTTATATATACGCACTAAACCGAGTGCCTGAAGAACTTAGTTAACCTGTCATGAGCCCCCTTGTATGTCGTAGATTTTGTACGTTGTACAACAGAAACATGTGGGATCTACGATACTGCAGGTACCAGTACCGGGATGCGGAAATCCGAGTCTCTGGTTCGAGAAAAATGGTACGAAGCTTGAGCCTCTTAGCCTTATATGTATGCTCTTGGTGTGTCCAATCATATCTACAGCCATTAATATCATGCAAACAAAGCCCGGCATTATACGCTATCTGTGTCTCGAGTATGTTAGAGGTTTCTAGCGCATCGGCAAGTTCGACGTCATGCAGAGACGGTTGGTTATGATGTGGTGATCCGTACTCGAATAATCGAAACGTAGTTCTTCCCAGCGCGCTTAGTACCTAAGCCTTGCTGTTAGTAACTGTTTCCGTTAAGATCCGCAACTGTACATTTGGAGGTATTAATGCGCGCAAGACGGTATCCCAGGCTGCAAATGACTGCTGGCCATGCCCACACAATGTGAAACCAAACTAAAAACATCTTCGAACATAGGTTAGGAAGTTGAGGAGGCTGTATTGTAGGTATCATAGCATGCAAATGTAGTACAGTAATATAACGTGCTTTGACTCCAGGAGCGAGGAATCCGCCTGGAGTAAGACTAGAACCAAAACCGCAGTGTGAGAATAGACCGTCGTAAGGCAAAGCGAGAGGAAGCTTGCTTCCCTCTGCATTGCCTGTAGCGAGTGTCTATTCGAGAAGGGTTCTCTCTATTCATAAAAAAAAGTAACGTACCTTAAGCGCACGCTAGGTGATCGTGAAACAAGTTAAGCTGAAAATCAAGTCATGGGCATTGGACCATCATTTTTGGGAGACGGCACTGCATATACCACGTGACATATACACATTGTGTCAGCTTCTCATTGGGCATAAAACGGTAGTGTTAGTGACTACAAATATCTTCTTTGCGGTCCTTTCACTCTCGAGCCTCTAAACCTACCCTGAGACACTTGAGCTTGATTCAGCAGGTTAACGGTTGCTAGAATAGTAAGGGGATCTGGGTCAGGGTTTCCACATGGATACTTCACCAAGCGCTAGAGAACACTATCCGCGCCGGCAGCTACGCTATACAGGAGGCCAGCAGCCTAGAGTATTTCAGTCTCCATTTCCATTACATATTTTTTATTATTATTATTTTTTTAAATTTCCATTACATAGATCCAACCAAAATCCTTCATACATATATCCTAACTAGGAATTATTATGATGGGATGGGGGGCTCACTGGTATTGACTTCTGCGTATTCTAACACATTAACAATCAGCTCTATGCTCTCTCATACTTTTGACTAACTAACGGGGAGGTCAAAGGACACAATGGTGTACAGTAGTGAACTGTTGCCAACTTTGGCTTTGTGGGTTGTAGAGAGCTCAGAACCAATCATGGCTTCGGAGGCATGACACAGTGGGAGGAGGTTGTAACTCAAGATGAACTAGGGAATCCTCGAAGCTTCTGAGCGTCGCTCGTCATTCTAGGAGAAGCACTGGAGCTCTAGATTATTGCGATACACCGATCGACTAGGCACGAGGCCTAGGCTAGATTGTTGCACCAAGGTACAACTGCATTAAGTACCTAAGTAAGTACTTCGGCAAGTAAGCACGACGTTGAAATCCAGCGATGAAGCTCTGCACTCACTACGCACTTAGTAGATCTAGTGTATAAACTAGAATACGAAAGCCTATCCTTGCCATGACCAGTGGCGGCCCTGTGACAACAATGAATCATACGGAACTACCGGCACTTAAGATGTAGATTAAGGTGGATGATGATCTAGGACACGCCACAGGGAAGACTTCTGGAACCGTGGATGTGTGAGGAGCTGCAGACAGACTGGTAGGAGGATGCCTCAGCTTAGTCTCGGCGCCAGACTCTCAGCTGCAGGAAGGCCTCAATCGGACTAGGAAAGGTCATAACGAAAGGTCAATTTCCCCCCTGTGCTCCTGCGGTGTGGATGGTACTATGGTGGTTCTCACTAATGAATCGGAGCTGGCCTCAACGCTGGCCTAAGGGAAGGTGGCTTCTCGTCCTCTTATTCAAAGCAGCATCGTTCTATAGTATGTATACCAATGACACCTACGGTACGATAGCTATTTAAGAGCCCATAAGCCCCCTAGTTCCTCTTGCAGATTTTCCGTTGTGGAGTTACAACTGATCTGGCCTTCACCTCGCCAGACAGCATTTTGAACTGCTCGGAGGAGTAACAGAAACAGAAGCCATCATACTCGCTTGGTGGCCTGGGCTCAGATCTCTATGGCACCGTTCAGGTCCTTCAATTGCGTATACGGGTGTTGAAAATTTGCCACCCATGGATTCTTGGCCGTGCACTCAGTGTCGCGGTGTTACCAGCCACCGTTCACTGTTTGATTGACAGTTGAATTCCGAAACCGACGTCGACTTCAACGTGCAAGCTTGCGGTTATGGTAGCTCGACCTTAGGAAACCTAACCGGGACCATAAGGGAACATCGGTTAGGTGCGTTAATGTGGTGCGAAATCGACTAGGACATGACGGAAATACTTTCTGGCGAAATGAGTACCTTCTCGGTCAGTGTCATGCGAGGTCATCAATGAATCTTGGTCACCTTGGGACCCGACTGCATGTGATTTGACTCTCCAAGCCGCTTCTGCTTGCGCACACCGGGCTACTCGTGGTCTCTTCCCTTGACTGGTCTGGAAGCGTATTCGGAACATATTCATGACTGTTACGCTATACCTTTTCGTGCCTGGGCGTGATAGGGTGTGGGGATTCTGTTGACATTCAGATTGCACGAATTTTTGCTCCATATTCAGATATCAATAAAGGACCCTCTCCAGGACTCGAGATACCTACTACCACGGCCTCGACTACCTACAGCTAATATCCTAAGTCATCCTCTGAGGAAAGCATTCCTCATTCAAAACACAGCTCCTAGCCAACGTGCGCCCTTAACTGAAATAACAATAGTCTCACAAAGGAAACTTTTTGTGACCTGTCTTTCCTCCGGACCCCCCACTCTCAATTAATTGTCCCACAAATCAAGACGGTACTCCGTATTTATGACAGGTCTCCCGCTTTTCATACAGTACTGTCTTTGGCTCCCGGCTCAATGGATAAGCACACGGCAGATTAACGCGTTGCAGATCTCCTCACCGGAACTCTCTATGATGCTTCCCAAGAGTGGGGAGAACTAATTCCTCAGGCCGCTAGAAAGTATTTCAGTCACGTGCAGATTTGCCTGCCAATAAGAAGCACCGCACGGACGTCAACAGATACGACCTTTACCGCAATGTCAGCTCACACTGTGTAGGGACCACACCATCTTGTGGTCTGGAGCTTCTACCCCAGAGGCTTTTCCCATGTGGAACGGAACCTTTGCAGGCCCACATTTACAGTTATCAAAACAGTACTAGAACTCCGGATTCAGAATAAACCCAATGGCTAGCAGCTTGTCGACACTGAATCATATCTGGACGCAAGGGTTTATTAATAGTAGCTGTAGGTCCTTAAGTAGTTGATAGAAGGTGACACCAGAACCATTAATTATGTAGATTACTTGGCACCAGGTTTGGTACAAAGCTAATGCGCTACAGTATTAGATCACAGAACTGCCTCCAGGTCTCCAGGGCATCAATGGTGAGCAGAGGGGCCGGTGACGAATGCCATCACTTCTTGTCTGCAGATATAGAGGGGGTGGAGCCAATTGCAAGAGGGGTTGCAAGAGACGCTGCTAGGTAATTGGAGAGTCAGGGAACTGGTGAAAGGCATTTTGATAAATGTGGTGGACGGGGCAGCAATCTTGCAGCTGGAGCTCTATCGATACCACAATATACAGCTTTACAGCTATCAACTGCGACTCTTGAGAATCAGAACTTGGCGCGACACATACATTCTGCTCATCACATGTGACGTTGAGTAACGGTCGTGGCAGGCCTCCCTCCCACTCCATAGTTGCCGTCTTGCAATTGTAAATCTTAAGATGGGAAAAACTGTGTGCCAGGTCTGTCTTGGGATCCGCGCCGGACTGCTATATAAAATGAACTCAGCAAATTGTGAGATTTCATGGAGTTGTGGGGTTTCATATTATATCGTTCCGTGGATAGGAGGTTGGACTCTTCCGGCTTCTTGCACATGTACTCTTACTCGGGGGGGCCATGAATTATTGCCGTGCTTGCAGCTTGCAGACCAAAATTCAGCTACATACACCGCAATAATTTATTGATGTACCGAGTGAAGACCCCAGGCCCCACAGATCGAGATGCCGAGAGCGGACCAATTGAAATTCCCCGAGGCATGTTCTAAGCGAGACCCAGGAGTGCGGTAGTTAGGAATCTCACCGGACCTCATGAATCAACTTCATAGGGTGCAAATTCCTACCGCAAGGTGTCCGCGGTGGACTAACCGTGACAACCCTGCCCCCCAAATTGGGGAGAATCCAACGCCTTGGGAATGATTTGACCTCTTTTCATGCTCGTCTCAAATCGGCTGGCCTACCCTGTCGCAGCTTGGTCTTCATCTGGCCCGTGCATAGTCGAGGCTGCTCACTTTTCTCTGTAATCATCAGCTCCTTTAAATGGTTCTCGGGAACAGCCATCCTGATTGTGAAATCCGAAAAACCGCAAGAGCTGAGTATTCGCACGCTGCCAGGTATATCATTTCGCTGAAGGGTGGGAGGGGTCAACGGTCTCTTATACTCAGCATTATTTACGCTGAACCTTGTGCACGGGGTTTGCTGGGATGGAGGGTGAAGATAAAATCCGGTCCCGGGACGAGGTTAGTAATCTTCTTTTGCACCTTTTATCGAGGACAATTGACGCTAATAAATAGTAGGCTCGATTCTACGAGTCGGGGTATGAATCCGAGCTTGCAAAGTAACATAGTTCAACGCCAGCGGTGAAAGACGAGAATGAATGCTAAGAGATGGACCAGGGAGCAGCTTAGTAATTCTCCGCAGACTGTTCTTAGTGACGAGGTTCATCAGTTTAGGAATACCCTTGCGGCGGATACCCTCACTTTGAGTAGCTCGGTGTTGGATTATCAATATGAGAATGGACGGAGATATCACGCCTTCAGGCAAGGTATGTGGGTTCTCATGGAAGTGCCGATTGCGCTTCAAGATCTGGGGTCAAGATACGGTTCCGGATTGCTGACATTGGCCCATTTCTCACAAAGGATCATATTTGTACCCGAATGATGAAGTATTGCTCCTTTTCATTCCTGATTGAGGGATTACTCACAAAAGCTATGTGAACAGCAACAAAATAATCAGTTAGATATATTGTGCGTTTTCTCCTAAGATAAAAGTGAGATGAGGCTGACTGTCCTCAGCCATCATGTTTACACGCTTCTACTTAATGGCGAGCTCTACCGGGCACCAATTGGTCCGAACCTTGAGGTACGTTTTTGATTGGTTTTCATGCATGTCTCATCTGAATGATGATACGGACAGTAGCCACACCAAAATGTAGCGAATTTTAGACATTGGTACGGGAACTGGTATATGGGCTATCGACATGGCGGAGCAGTTCCCAAATGCCCAGGTGAGTACATATCGCCATTAAATCATTAGATTGCCTGTCCTTACAAATGTGCTAGATTATCGGGACAGGTAGACAACTTAGGCCCAGGTTATAATGCAAAAGCTGATACTAATAGTAAATGCAGATCTTTCTCCAATACAGCCTACATGGTGAGGAGACTCAACCAAGAATCAAGTTAATTGCCATCTTGTCTAATGCGTACATTCCTAGGATTCCACCAAATGTCCAGTTTGAGCTTGACGATGCCGAATCAGAATGGACATTCGGACCAGACCATTTTGATTTTATTCATATCAGGTGTATGTTTGGGGCAATATCTGACTGGCCTCGGCTCTTCGCACAGGCATACACGTAAGGCGACCTCTAAATCCATCCATTCCTCCAACTGACAGTCCGTATAGAGCGCTCAAACCTGGCGGATGGATCGAAGTCGTCGAGTCACAAGTCCCCTGCACATCCGACGATGGCTCGTTGAACGAGTCCACTGCCTGGTGGAAATGCGAGCGATTAATCCTCGAAGCACACACCATAAGCAACCAATGTATGATAATTGCAAGAGATGTACGAAAGTGGCTTGTGGACGTAGGCTTTGAGCAGACGAGTGATGTGCAATTGAAGACGCCAATTGGTGGGAGCTGGTGTACGGACCCGAGGGAGAAGGAGGTGGGAAGGTGGAATGCAGTGAACATGATGGAAGGGTTAGAGGGGTTTACAATGGCGCCGCTGCATAGGGTACTTGGTTGGTCGCCGATTGAGGTACAGGCTCTCATAGGACAGGTTCGGACGGAAATTTTGGAGCAGAAAGTGCATGGGTATTTTACGACGTGAGTCTCTCCTCCTATGTGGGTATAGTTATGCTAAAATTGAGTGTGGGTATATAGGCATTTTGTTGTTGGCCAGAAGCCATGGGGCCCTACAACGGCAATTCGAACACCATAGCTTTGATAACGAACAGAGGGGTCTATAGCTGCTACACTCTATCGTTCTGCAATTTTTGACTGGAAGAGCACTACAGCTTCCACGATTTTTTATATCTCGATGCATCGTGTGCAATGGCTATATCCTCGCTGGTTTTTTGGGGTTAAGTATCCTTTTTTTCCTTATCTTGCGGTGGTCACACCCTAAACGATATGGAATTCGAATGCGCAAGCGTCACTCTACCATATCTCAATGTACATACTCATCCACATACCCTTAATACCACGAAATTTTCTCCAGGTCGGATTACTTTCTCTCTAATATCGAGATCTTTTTCAACTGCCGAGCTACTACTCCGATTTCCAGACAATCTACCTTCACCGATTTGGTCTTGCGCTAGATGATCTACTACAGGGGACCCTACATAGGTACCTTCCGAACCGAGACAACCTTCGTTACCTGTCTGCCTAGATCGAGAGATGTGGGAGGGCTCCAGGATGGCGCGAGATGGCATGAAGTGGGGACCGGTGAAGAAGGCGGTTAGACTGGGAGTTGGTGGAGTCGCTTAGAATGAAGGGTCACTTGAACTTGATCTCTGCGGGGGGTATCGGAGATAGGACCTCTGTAATTGGGCAGGGAAATACGGAGCCTTGTACCGTATAGCCAAGAGGATACAATGTACCTAAGCTGGCAGGATGCGGCGCAGTACCCTGAAGCAGCGGGCGAAAAAAATGGGCTGTGAGTCCAGATCTAATCCAAGTGATCTGAAGTTCACAACTTAAACTCTCTAACTTTGGGGGGTAATTAGAAATAATATAATGCCACCAGCTAGCTACTGCACCACTGTACAGGAAACTTGAAGCTCCTAGACCCTAAAGTTGTTTATGTACTGAGCTCAGATCGATGACTGATTACACCCACCCAAACCCTCCCCGGCCGCCAAACCACACATAGGTGCCATTATGGTTCTCTTGGCAAATATAGGTAGTAGAATATTTGCAAATAGGCGTCAATACACATAGTTTAATATTAATCATCGAAATCAAAGAAAAGGATACCCCATATCAAACTCATCACCTAAGACCGATACCGTACTCGCACCCCGAGCCCGATATAACGCATCTACAGACGGATAATTGCCCTGGTCAAAATGGTCTGGTTTTACCGCTTATCTTCATCCCTGTGCTTGGACTTTGATGTTAGTCTGCATTCGTTTGCCACTTTCGGCTTTTGGCCAGGACAGTAGATGCGGTAGTCCCTAATCAGATGGAGTAGGTAACCAACCTAATGCGTCAAACTCTTACTTTATGTCCATACTTCTTTTCTATAGAGTATTGTTAATCATGCAAGGCTAACATTTCTCGCTTGTGGTTATTCTGTTGTCGGTGTCGGTGAATATATAAGTGGGCCTTGACATAAATATATGCCCGGCACCGGGTTTCGTGGGGTTCTCCGATATGCTATCACCTATGATATGGGGATTTGGTGAAAGTGTATTTAGGTCTCGGTAAGTAGCACATCCCGAACAAGGGTCGTCTATTTGTGTACGTTACCGGCAAGGTTTTTATCACGCGCCGGCCCTCTCCATGTTCCCAGAGCATGTCTTTGATGTACAAGCCTCCATATAGAGTCACAAAGAGGATGTTAATTACAAAACCACTGTATATGTGTTTAGGTGCTTGATATCTTTACTTTCCCTCACTTACTTTATGATGGGGCAAACCATCAAACTATGTCTTGCAAAATCACTCGTTTTCATGTGCCGCTAGTATAGTATATATGGAGCTAGATCCTGAGGGGAACTCATGAAGTCTTCCCCCATATCTAGCTACTTGCGCATGCCTGAAACTGAGCCGTGGCGCGAGAATACTTCGTGTGTATATATGTGGCGGTTTGTTTAGGATCTGGAATCTACTGTACCGCTGTAGAACACAATATACATACGCAACGAGTAGTAGATTGGAAGTATCGCGTATTACTCTGAGGAGTTCTCTCTTCCATCATTTGTGAAGTCAGGGTAATACTTGCTATGGATATATTCATCTTGGGTTTTGCACGGGAGATAAGATAAGACCTTTGCTTAAGTATACGTAGTTCTATGAAGTGAGACATGTACGTATGTACAGTACACATCATGCATTTTCAAGAGGACTTCAAATTGTAAAAAATATGGGTGGAAGACTGTGTGCGCTCCGCTTAAATCTGAAACTTTTTTGATATTGAGACCTCATAAACTCAGTCCTTTTAATCCTACAGGATCAAACCGTATGTATTGTTGCTGGATGGGGGTAACACAGAATCGATGTTAAGTACTTATTTTGATTTTGATAGATATAAATATATGTGGAGCTAGTTCGCTCCCCCCCAGCATACCAGCCCCCCAATCTTGTCTCTCTTCTTTTCTTACTCAGTCCTTTTAATCCTACAGGGTCAAACCGTATGTATTGTTGTTGCTGGATGGAGGTAACACAGAATCGATGGTAAGTACTTAATCGGCTGACTTTGTAGATCAGCCTCATTTGATAGGATAGAATCTATATTTTATGCCTCATACCTAGCACTGTTATAATCAAATTTTGGAAGTAATCTAAGTAATCTGTATATAGCTCGCCTTCCAAACCCCCGAATAGCACATATATAGCCTGCCTGCCAAATACGAAGGTTAGTCAGGTCACGAGTACACTGCAGCCTTGTACACGGAGATTTACATATAAATAGAGATAATGCCTGCCTGACTACATTAAAACAGGTTACGAGCATAAGAAAAACGCCGTTTTATTATAAACATTTATACCTTAAGCCATAGAAAATAGGGGCATAAATATTGTAAAAAGTCACAGAAGTGGGGAAACTAATTATAGGTTTTTTCATGTATGTATCCATATCAGTTGGCAAACAGTAACAGACGGTAGAGAGCCATGCGTACACATGTCAACATATATAAATATTGATATGTTTAGTTTATATAAACCAACTAATACTCTACCAGAGTACAAATCTCATTCCCCGCTTTTACGTATTTTGTTCCTGCATATTTTCTTTTTGACTTTCAGGCCCCTATGACGACGTAATGATTTTCTATTTACAACTCCATACACTTTCATGACGCCCTCTTCCCGGGGCTGGACCACCAATCACGGACACCCCGCGGCCATTGTATTGTCTTGATACATATGCATATAATATTCAAACCGGCATCCCCGTTCCTTGCCAACACATCTCTCTGATGTGTACAGGTATACAGCCAGGCTAATAACCGCAGTTTATGCAGGATCTCGAACACACACAAAGTCCGTCATCACAGCTCCAATTAGAGAATTTAATTCCGTTACTCCACCGGTTCCAGATTCCGAATATCTCAGATACCTATCGTATCAGCGATGAAACCTCTCAATACAATTGAAACTCCCACCCGCAGACACCGGGGATATATATGCCGAGCAGATCCGGGATATGTAGTCATGAGCTGTCTCGGTTCAGTGGCCCTACAGTTACTGTATAAGGGAGAATTGGACTCGGAACTTACTTTTCATTGAGTAGCCTTTTGATTTTACACTAAACCAGCACCAGATTCAGCCAATGAACGGGATATCATAGATGCCTAGTATAAGTTCAATCACTGTCAGGCTCCGGTGGTGCTGGATCGTCTCGCTGAGCTGTGAAGAGTTTCGGTGGTCCGAGTCCGTGAAGACCCGAGGCAGCGCCCCTCCCTATCCAATTTCAATCCAATTCGCGTAATATTGGACATGGATTACTCTGGTTGCACACTACACAAACATTAGTCTGGTTCACAAACATGTTATTCTAAAGCCTTAGTAGGCTGACCGGGCGTATAGACTTCTCTTCAAAAAGAGAAAGAAAAAAAAGTTTATTCTAGGCTTGGCAAACAAAACATTACCAGCCCAAAAAGGAAGCCCGATGCGAGGCTCGAACTCGCGACCTTGAGATACCCGCCAGTGGCCGAAGCCACCTTAAGAGTCACACGCTCTACCGACTGAGCCAACCGGGCCTATTTGTTGGGGAATCATAAAGGCTACTTTCCATAGCAAGGGTGTAGAACAGCAAAACCTCAGCTTCGTCATGAGGAAAGTTTTGCATTTCCAAGACTAACATATGCCATGGTTCTTTTCAATCTGATTACCTTCACCGGGAACAAACTTCGGTCTCCCGAAGTTCCAAAACCTATCTCGTAACACGGCATTCGTACCCAGCATCTGAGACAGCATCACCATAATGCCACTGCAAGCCACGATAAAGTAACTTTTACAACATCATAACCTACCTAACTCCTCACTTCTGCTGGCCGTATTGGTGATCGAGCGCTGCACATGCTTGGAGCTTGGGGATATATTGGATCTGGGTTTATGTTGGTTTCGGTTTGAATAATGAACAGACGGCACGGCATTTTAAGAAGAAAACAAACCGTCTCCTGATAAGCTGGATTCTTGAATCAAGTGAACATAAACACGTGTTGATCCATGTCAGTTATTTAACCAGAGCTAATCTGACGTATCAGAGCCAACTGGGTTAGCTCATCAGGAAAACTACCTTCAACTCCAAGAGAAGAGAGCATAAGAAAAGATGTTTGCTCATTGCGCTTAGCTCACGTTTTCCGCAGTTCGCACCCGTCTTCCGCTCGATTACCAGGCAATCTAGTCTGGCATGTGCCATGGCTTCGGATATCCCGAAGGCCTAGAGCGAATTTAGGGCCAAGGGTGATAAGCATGTAGCCGATACTCTAGCTCGAGTACTACCGCCACATGCCGACAGCGCAGCATGGGCATGAACTGTATCGGCACCACCGAGGCGCCGTCCTTTACTGGAAAATATAAGAGAGTATTGGGACGTACAAATCCTAATCTGAAATGAGCTGTCAATCTCCTCCAGGCAACTTCCAATATAACCCACCTTGTGCCGCAATTACCGGAAAAGTAAAGGCTCTGCACAGATTGGCTGGTCAAGCCGCAACTCCACAAGAAGGTCGTGCGGGTCTAAATAACCCCAACACAGTTAGGTAACCGGAAAAGGCAACTTGCGTTGAGCCTATGGGATAGTATCCGGCAGTGTGGTCTGTCTGAGCTCAGTAGGGCAGAAAGCCGGTTGTCGGCGTCTCCGACGTCTCGGCCATTGCTCGGGAGTCAAGCAAGGGGAATATCCATGTCGATTTGTGTGTTAGCATCCCTGCAGATCGCGACATTTGTCTTCGTGTAAAATCTTGGAGCGGGGTGGAAGTAGCCACAAGAACCATATCAGAACCATAACCATTCCAACAAGCGCTTTAGTTATATGTTAGCTTATTTCGGACTACTCTGTTGCCAGAACAACCTTTGTTGGTCGTCCGAGGTGGGGTGAACTACGGAGTAAGTGGGCACGATATCGGCGACGCCGACGTTGCAAGTTCGACCGTGCAACATTGATATCTGTAAGCATACAGTAATCTTTACTCTGCCGTGAGTGAGAATGCCAATTCCATCCCCCACCCTTAAGCAGCGAGGAGCTTAGTAGCAGATTTAGAGATTTAGATCGCTTTCTGAAGCCCCCAGGGCTGAATCCTGGAGGTACTTATGTACTTAGGACAAACAAGGTCAAGCTATGGGAAACCTTGCGGGTGAGGCCCTGGGGTAAATATAGGTGGCCAAAGATAGCTCCGGAGACCCCGGTGATGTGCAATTCTGAGATTTACTCGGCTTCCATTCATGCTTTCAGCCATGCAGTTTGATCTTTTCGTAAGTTGAACTACCAGATATCTGACCATTGACAGCATTGACAGCTGACCCACTGCCGCTGCACTAAGGGTGGAATTACCCTCAAAAATCTTTGTGTCACTTTGACACCCAAGTAGAAATCATCAAACACTTGGTTACTTGCTCGAGCCAATGGTCTACCGTGTCTCATACACTAGCTGGGGCAACTCCACAGGTAGGTTGATATTAATATGTTCTGACCTCCGTCAGTTCAGTCAAGGAGCCAGCCATCTAACACAGTCACAGTGAATTAGCTAAACAGCTTGAATTAGTTCCTCCGACGAAATGCTCATGGCGACTAACCTCTCATTTGGTGACGCTTCGTCACTACTCCACCAACTCGAGAATGAACTCACGAGAGATAAAAAACCACAGTCTAGCCTGCCCCAACCTCAAGAACAGCAGCGCCCTGGAAGCTCGTCATCATATCCACTTCCGTCCATGTCATCAAGCACAGCTCATTTCAGGCTTTCACAGCCGGAAATATCGATGTTGGGGGAGCAACACCCCATTCTTCCTCCACTTAATGCTACCCTCACATCAAATGCGAAATTTCCTTCTACATACCCAATCTCACATGAACGTTGGGGTGGTGATAGAGAGTGCTTTGAGACCTCGAAGCGCACTATACAGAATGCCAGCACCCCTCTTCCGCCGAATATGACACCATCTTCACCCTCACCGCGAAGACGTACGCCATCAGCGATGGGGAGATCGAGCAGTGGGAATAGCAGAGTTGAAGGAAAGGGACGAATATCGAAAGTACAAAGAACAGAGAGGCCTAATGTGAGCGAGAGGAGTATGGAAGAAAGGAGCTGGTTTGATGCGGATGGAGATGGAAAGAGGAAAGAGGAACCGAAGGAGCTTCCCAAAGTGCCAATACCAGAAATTAAGAGAAAAGAAGTACCATACCGGGTTCAACCACCACCGACCTGTAAACAGCCTCCAGCAACCACACCAAGGTTTGGGCTCGAGGATCAGGTAGCAGATATCCTGTCGACCTTCGATAGCACTCCTAACGCATTCCCGTCCTTTTCAAATTCCGCTTCAGATTTTCAAAACCCACTGGAAGATATACACCTTTCAACCATTCTCAACTCTTCAACGACGCCGTCTCTACCTGCCACAATATACAGTCTCGCTGTTTCAACTCCCTCATTCTTTCAGACCCTCCGAGAAGCTGTTCCACCAGAGTATTGTGCAATTTCCTTTTTCAAACGAATAGAAACTCAGGTATATGCCATAGGTCGACGGCATTCTGACTATCTGTTTTCTGGTGCATCTTTGTTTGACTTCACTGGGAGGGGGGAGTGGTTATCCGGGCCTGGGCGGACCCTAGCGGAGGATGAAGAGATGTGTTTGCCAGATGCAAAGTGGTGTGAAGCAGCATTGAAGAGAAGGGTCAGCACTATTCGACGGCACTTGGAAATGAGGAAGCCATTGGGTAGGGGGGCCAAAGAACAGGCCATGCGGGCACTAGTTAGGATACTATGGGAAGTAGCGGATAAAGGAGGGTATGAGGAAAGAGAAAGGATGGGAACTGGCATGTCGTCAACTCCAGTGGATCCCCAGAAGCGCCGAAGCCGTCTCCAAAATCAGAACATCGGTGTGTATGGCAGGCTGATAGGGAGAACTGGAGAATCGATATCAGGCTCACGGAAGTCTGGTAGTTTCATGTACGGAGCTCAACAGATGCCATTTGCCTGGTCATCTTTGCCACAATCTGCTGCTCTTGGAGGCTATGAAGGTGGGTATTTTGTTATTGAGGTACTATGGGAGCTTGTGGACTGTGCTGGTCCTTCCATGGACCATTTGCGAATGATATTGGAACGTATAAAGATGCTTGAAGCTCGCAATGGGTATATAGAAGAGTTGGAGAAGTTTCTGGTGGAAGCTGGAAAACAGAACTCGCAAATGGGAGCCGGATGTGATGTTAGCATGGGTGATCAGGATGCTGCAGCTGCGCTGAGCAGAAGGAATTCGGTCGACAGTGCGAAGCGGGCCCGGGAGTTCAGCCAGGAGGAAGTGACACGGGATCAGCAGCGAGCAGTATTAAAGAGGAGGGTATCATAGATACTTATATATATTACCTTAATGCATGGAATGTCTGCACTACCTTGTGATCAGGTTAATTCGTTGATCTTGGAACGACATCTTATTTGTGACCGAATTTCGAAATAGCCAATTTATAACCAGACTACCAATTTATAGGTGACTGGGGTGACTGGATGAGATATTATATCTCAGTACGCTTGGGAAGTAGTAGTAGTACAAGTTGGCGTTTTGGAGGGGGGGATTGAGAAAGTTGAGAGTTGGACGATCGGATATCGGCGTTTAAGGTTGCACCTAGTTACATAATGCTGCGCCAAGTTTAGGCAGCCATAGGGGGTGGTACCGGACATTTCATATGTACTAACCAGACTAATATGTACTGTACTCAGGAGCCATTGCAACGTTAACTAGACTAACGTTTTGCTAGATCTTTGTAATAGGTTAATCGATAATTTATTAATTTTGTTTCATGTTTCACTCGAGACTGTGTATTTCCTTTTGTATGACCACGACCACGGTCGATCGGCAACACACGGTCAAAGTGCTACCGGTAACGCAGTTCTACGAGCTCGAGCCTGTTAATTACAGCTGTTCCCTCATCCAGCAACCGCCACTCTCCCACATCTACCCCAATGCCCCTCCCAACACCTCCCCTTGTTTAAGCACCTTTTTGATCAGCATCACCCTTCTCGATCTGGATCTATATCGATCCCTGAATGACTCTGTCTGCAGCGTATACCTCCCCCCCAAAAAAATCATGCCAACGGAGCTCGAGTATGAATTTGAACCAACAGGCTGCTGGGCTCTAGACAGCTATTTCTATGAAGAGTCAAATTTGAAAACGCCAGAGAAGGATGGAAGCAGAGCTGCACGAGTAAGGAGATGGGTTCGGGAACTGAGGCTGCATAGATTCAAGGTGCCTTTGCAATTGCAAGCTATATCCTGGGGGTTGAGATTTCAGTGGATACAAATTGACTTGGAGGGAAAGGGAGGCCATGGGGGGATTCTAGGCTAGTGCCAACCAGACTATCTAGGCTACATAGGTGGCGGACCTAGAAGAGGTAAAGCGTTTATGCAGCGTTATCAATTATGTACCTGCATATTGAGACCACGGCATACTGAAGAGGCTTTCTAGACCTGGGCATTATTGCCGTGTGGGATACGCATAGGTTTCAAGATTTGGGAGTGTGCACGGAAGAAGCATGCACATATTGGGAGAAATAGGTATTATATATCAACTGGTTAGGCTCGAGGTTCAATTGTATCAATTAAGAGGTGCTAATAGACCTAGCGGTGAGTTATTTTTGGTACAATAACTGCACAGGGTCGCTTTACTGGCTTTATCGTGGTTCACCCATACTGGTGCCTAACTATTCAGAAGTAAGGTTGGAATTACGGATTGCGGGTAATTATTCCTTTGTGGTGCATGGTGGTAGTTGGCTTGCCGCTTATTAGTCTAGGATAAGTACCTCTGTTTCAATCACTGCCACTCTCTGTGTTGCTCTCTTTGTTTCATGGGTATAAGATTAGTTTCATGATAGTGATGAGCTCGAGGGCAGCACAAAACTTATTTTTGCCTCAGATTATCCAGATGAGAAAATTGGCCATCATTTTTGGCCCACTGGGGGGTTTAGTACATGAGATTTATAGATATTTCAGGGCCTCTCCTACACTCACCATAACCAGACTTACTCACCATATACATACGACCGCAAATCGGGCAATTATAGTACTGGAGCCGCTACCAGTTGATCACTCTACAAACGCACGCACTTACAGCCATACTAACCTCAACTATGTCTGCAGGTTCAGAGCAAACGCCCCAAATCATCCACCCTACTCTTCGGTACAACAAACTCTCAATACCTAGCGGCCCTTTCTGCGAGTGCTACAGGTGCTGCACCACAACCCGCTTTCTTATGGAAAATGGATTCGACTTGGATAAATTCATTGGAAGAAATAGGCACACGTTGAAGGCTGAGCAGAGACTAACCTGGTATAGGATATTAACAGATGCTTATAACCAGTGTGAGTATGCAGTACCAGCGGAAGTTTCGGAGGAAGAGGCAGTTTGTGATGACTGTGAAGATTGCGGGGTTGAGCGTGCAGAGTTGAGGGGAGGTGAAGAATATGACGATGCGGAAGAAGATGAGGGAAAATATAGCGAGGATGACGAGGACGTGGTAATGGAAGAATACGACGAGGATGACGAGAATGTGGTATTGAAAGAATTTGGCGGGGGTAATGCAGAAGGAGAAGAGTACTATGGGGAGGGAGATAGAAAGGGATATGATCATGATGAGAGTTATAGAGAAGAATATGACGGGGGTGAAGCAGAAGGAGAAAAATACTATGGGGGGGAA
>Ga0307511_10001331_pt1 | contig 26196 bp, 12 predicted proteins | sample 13_EM_MG_FD_200266 | JGI IMG/M metagenome (GOLD analysis project Ga0307511, IMG submission 200266) | Populus trichocarpa ectomycorrhiza microbial communities from riparian zone in the Pacific Northwest, United States - 13_EM | ecosystem: Host-associated > Plants > Roots > Unclassified | place...
GATCGGTAATGAGTGCAAGAAATCAGAGGCCACAGCGAGGTTGGCTGTGTGCCGCCTTCTACTTGCTGTCTACACTATGCATTCTCGGCGCGTGGACACTGAGTTATCTCGATAAGGGAAATGTTCCTACTTTCGCCGCCTGCAGCGCATTCTTTGCCGTGCTGGCCACGGGAATCTCTCCAAGTGAGATTATCACGCTGCTGCAACTGTGGCGCTCGCGCAGTCATTGAGGCCGACAGCGTACTTGTCGGCTGCGCGGCAATCGTGGGTCGTTCACACGCCAAAACCAGCGCGCTATCGGATTGATCGACATCGGTGTACTCCTCGATACGTTCGGCGCAGGTCAACACTGTTTGACTTAGGAAACGACCCCGGCGCCCGACATGCTCACGCGACGCATATCGAAACCAGACATCGCTGTTGCGCGGTCGCAGGACCGAGGACCATCGCTGTTACACCTCGGTCGCAGACTCCCAGGGACAGAATCCCAATCCCTCCAGGGCGCTTTGATCGCGGGCTTGAGAGTATTCGGCGTTGCCAGAACCAGGAGGTCCATGGCACGCGTTACGGCCACGTACCCGACGCGGCCAGCCTCCGTTGACGGACCGGCCAGCAATTTCCCGATGTCGGGCTTGCTAGCCAGATACAAGACCGTCCCAATGTTCTCGCCTTTCACCCTGTGCACCGTTGCAACCCGCACGCCCAGTGCTGCTTCCGAAATCGGATCGTCCTACCGCAGCGGCGCATCATCGAGCCCAGTACCTTCAAAGACATCTGCCATTTATCCGCTCGCGCCAAGCCGCAGGTGGACTTTATGACCGCGAGTAGTCCTGGAATGCGGCTCTTTAACGCCGGATGCCACTACGTTTTCGCGCGCAGAGAGGATGCAGGCAGCCCGAAAAAAAGAAAAGCACTTCGGGTGGTGTGTAGGGAAGGTGATTTCAAGCCGCGTCTGCAGATTGTACCGTTGCCGCAGAGCATCCGGACCTTGAGTTAGTAGTTGATCAGCTCATTCTCATTCAGTGATCGCACTTGATCTGTAGCGGCTTACTTTCTGGTTGTTCGGCGATCACGCACGTTCCACTGAAGTACCCGCTGTACAAGGATGTTTGGGTCCTCCTCGAGTGCATTCGCGGCCATAATGAGGTCACCGAATTCGATCTTTCGCCGTGCTGATTCGACGCTTGCGACTGTATCGTGCGACCAACCCATTCGATGACCGAATTCGACCTGCGTCATGTCCTTGTCCCGACGAGTGGCGGCGATAATCGCTGCCGCGGCCCGGCACCAGCGCTCGCGCTGTTGCTGTAGTTCGGACTTCCCACTCTTTCGTTGGCTCGCGCTCACGGACACTCCTGGCTAGGGAACCGTCTTTTACACAGCCAAACCTCGAGTCTCGTCTTTTACGTGTAAATAGCGTTATTCTTGTGGAAATGGCGTTCCGATGCAGTGCCTTTCGCCCCTTGATGACGTGCCTCTTGGGCGGATCATCGCTATAGGTTTCCGACTCTGCCAAGGTCCTGTGCCGAACCGGTTCGCCGTGAGCGGCAGGTTGAATTGTCTTCCCCAAGTGCTCCCAACTGTGATGGTGCTCGGTTCGCCGGCACCGGAAGGCCACAATGGTCGCCCGTTCGCAACGCCGGTGGCTTACCGCCCGATTTATTGAGGGCCTGCGCGGACTTGCTGACAAGCGGCGCGATTTTACGGATCCGGCTATCCGTGGACTCCTCCTCCGCGTGGAACCGACTGGTCGAAAGCACTGGCTTTTTCGGTTCCAGCTCAACAAAACACCCTGCCGGTTACGCATGGGGACATACCCACGGATGACGCTAGCCAAGGCGCGAGAGGTGGCCACGCATTACCGGGCGCTGGTGGACGATGGCATCGATCCGCGGATGCCACAGCAGATTCCGAGCGAACGGCGCCGTGACTTGAAACGCGTCACCCTGCCGGCCGTGGCCGTGGCCGCGGAAGTGGCGGCTTCGGCCGACTCCCTCCACCCGCATAGTATCGAGTTCCTCGTAGCGGAATTTAAGCGGCTCTTCGTGGCGGTCGAGCGCGAGAATCCTGACTATGTTTATCGCGTGCTCGACAACGAAGTGCTCCCCTTTTGGCGCGGTAGGGATGTCCGCACCATTACCCCACGCGAGGTGATCGACCTCCTGGATCGGATCGTCGCACGCGGCGCGAGAACGATGGCAAACCGAACCGCCGGCATTCTGCGCCAATTGTTCTTGTTCGGCGTCCATCGAGTGATCGTGGACTCGTCGCCCGTGCAACTCTTGATGCGGCCGGGCGGTCGGGAGAAGCCGCGAACGCGGGTGTTGAGCGACGGCGAGTTGCGGTCCTTCCTGCTCCACTACCGCTGGGCCGCCCGCGCCCGTGCACTCGCCCACATGCTGAAGATCCTGCTCTTGACGGCGGCTCGACGGGGCGAGTTGTGCAAAGCAAAAAAGGCGCACATCGCCCTAGACAAGCGAGAATGGTATATCCCGGAAGAAATCGCCAAGAACCGCCTTCCCTGCATCATTCCTCTCTCAGAAGCCGCCACAACCGAATTCCGCGGCCTGATGGACCTGTCGAGCGAAAGTGACTACGTCGTGCCGCAGCGGTCCGGCAATGCCCATATCCGTCCAGACCAGCTCTCGCGTCGAATACGACGGTGTCAATCACGCTTCCAGAAATTCGGCGTAGGCGGGTTCCGAGCTCATGATCTGCGGCGCACGTGCCGAACCTACCTGAGTCGCCTCGGAATTGATCAGTTCGTTGGGGAGCGGGTGCTTAACCATAAGCGCAAGGGGATCGAAGGTGTGTATGACCTGTATGACTTCCTCCCGCAGAAGCGCGACGCACTCGAGAAATGGGCGGCGTATTTGGCTCGAATCGAAGACGAAGCGACAGTACTGCCCGTGACGCCCGCAGCGGCCCCGAAACCGATCCACTCTGCTCGTCTCCTGAGTGACGACGATTTCGCAGCGTTCGTTTTTCACTATCGAGGGGTGATGCGGACACCTCATCTGGCGCATCTTACGAAGATCTTACTGCTCACAGGAGTCGAGGCTCGGGAGTTGGCCGCGGCGACTTGGAAGGACATCGACCTGGAAGCTTGCACTTGGCGAATAGCCGAGACCGATACCGGACAGGCCCGTTTGCTGGCGCTCACCGCATCAGCGGTGTCGGAACTTCGAGCACTGAAGTCGCTAACCGGCCAAGCCAACTAACGTCAGGCTTTTGACAGGCGGGAATGCTCCCGTGTGTGCTCGGCCCACCTTTCCTTCCTCGACGAGGCTCGGAAAGATCGGCGGCGCCTTAAGGTTCGCCCATCCGACGATCTCGTTTGTCAGTGCGAAGCCGTAGGAGAATTCCGAGATCTCAGGTGTCATGCCTCTTTGGCATTGCGAAGACCCTCCAGCTGGTGCTGCATCACAACTTCGCTCTCCTCGAACCACCCTTCCTTCAAAACGTGCGTGCAGACTTTCTGTGGATCACCACTGTAGGCGACGAGCGCCAAGCTCTTCTCGGCGCGGCTGCATGTGACGTACAGGAGGCGACGGGTCCGATCCAGACTGGAATCGGTGCCCTGCTGTTCGTGCTCCAGGTCCGTCTTCGATTTCGGCTTTGCGCCGAAGAGCTTCTCGTAGCTAAAAAGGAAGCCACGCTGTGCCTCGTCGTCCATGACAACGAGCACCCTTGGGAATTCCAATCCCTTGATGCCCTGATGCGTACCGAAGGGCGCCTTGCCGCTCACATAGGCAGCGTACGGCTCCATCTGTGAGAACGGGGCCTGGAGGGCTTTGTCCCAGCCATCCAGTACGGGATCGTGATCGGCATCCCTGAGCGGCGTGGTTGAATCCTGAGTCGCCGTTGCCTGTTCCGCTTCGCTTCGGGCCGCAATTGCCTGCAGGCTCTCCGGGATCTCGAACAGTCGGCTTGTGCCCACGGACTTGAGCACCTCCATGAGGGAGGGTTGTCGTCCGTTGGACCAGAGCTCCATCAGCGCGTCTACTGCGCGTTGTGCTGCTGCGACATGCGAGATCTGGTTGCCGTCCGCTGTGGCTTTAAGAGCGGACTTGCTCACAAGCGGTGAGACCTGTCGCACGAGTGCGGCGACGGCAAAGTCATCCTTGCGAAGAACCGCGGCGCGAAGTGTCAGGATGGTCTCGGAGAAGAATCGAAGACCAGGCAGAGTGCCTTCCAACAACGCAGTCTGCAGAGCGCCATCGTCGGCTTCATATAACGGGTCGAAGATGTCAGCGAATCCCATTCTGCGGGCCGCCATGTGATGCTCGAGCATCAACGTCTTGACGCTGGCGCGGTCACTCCACTGCTCATCGGCTGAGACCTCGGCCATTCGGTTCATGATGTGCAGTTCGGTCGCGGGCTTATCGGCGATGGTGATGGGCAGGATGAAGAGGCGCACAAACCCCTCCTCCTTGTCGGTGCGGGCCCTTTGAACTTGGTCGTCGACGACAGAGCGGATCCTGTTGATGAGGCGAATCACGCGCTTTGGGCAGCGATGATTCATTACCTTCGCTGGAGTTGCCCAGTCCTGTGGAAGCTCGTCGCCCAATCCGACCTTTCCGTCGGAGTAGATTCTTTGCATCGTGTCGCCAAACAGGCCGAGCACGAAGCGCTCATGATGGGTTTTCTGCACTTCCAGTAGGGCATCCATCAGGTGTCGGTTCGTATCCTGGCTCTCGTCCACCAGCAGAACAGGAGAGCGATTCACCAGGATGCTCCGCATGAGGGGCTTCTCGGTCAGGAAGTAGGCCCCGAGCTTTATCACTTCGGCATGGTTTAGCGCGTCACGGCCGCGATTTTCCCCAGTGGGGCTGTAGGTGAACTGCTTCACCGAGTCGAGCGCTTTCAATCGGTGCTGCTTCGATTCGATTCTGTGAGCTCGATCGATAGCGGCCTTTCCACCCCGCCCTCTGCGCTGCTGATCGCCGAGCCCCTCGATCGATCGCTGCAAGTCGATCTTCAACCATTGTTTGATATCCGAATGAAAGTTTTGGATCAAGTTCCAAACGAAGCTGTGTATGGTCGATACGTCGACGGTCGGGTCGTAGTCGAGGCGCTGCTTGATTTCATCGCACGCAGCGTTCGTATATGTGATCACCGCGACCTTTTTGCGCTGGAGTCGCAGGCGACGTCCATATGCATTGCGAACGTGTTTGAGCGCCTCGACTAGGGAGCGCGTTTTTCCCGAACCCGCACCGGCGAACAGAAAGAAGCTCTTCGGTGTGTCGAGGTTCAGGTACGTGGTGATCTCCGCATCGACGTGATCGTCGACGTGGTTGTCGTCTATCGGGGTCACGCGGCGACGTCCATGGCGGGCGGCTGCATCGCGGGTCCACTGGGTGTTTGATCCTTCTCCTTGTGCTCGAGCTGCTGTTGCAGCCAGGCAAGGCCGGTCTTCATGTACGTCGGGACTTGGAGATCTTTGGGATCTTCCGAAAATAGTATGTCGAGGGCGAAAGCCGCCTTGGATATGTCCTTCAGTAGGTCGTGCATGGCTTTTGCGAGGTCGGCTGCGCTCGATGACTGTGTCACTACGTCGCGGACCTTGCCGATTGCTCCAGCCGCCTGAGTTGCGCGAAAGAATGCCAGGTTCTCAAAGACCAGAGCGTCCTCGAAGGTGCGTGCCATGATTTCGACTTCGTTTCCGCCGGGTGCCAGCACCAGTTTCACTGGGTGTTGATAGGCGACTCGGACAGAGAATTCGTCCGGGTCGATGCGAACCTTCTCTTCATCAGGCAGGTCGAGCAGCTCGTCGAGCGATGTCTTCACGGGGAGCCATGACTTCAGGGTGTTGTTTGCGGTCACAAGGCCAGCACCTCTCGTCGGTGGAAGCGACTTGCGAGTGACGGCGTCGACTGCGTCAATGTCGGTGATGATGAGCGTGGTGAGTCCCAGGGCTTCAACGAGCTGACGAAACAGGTGTGCGTGGCTACCGCCGACCTCCAGGATCGTGATGTAGCGCTTGTAGAGATCCGGGAAGCGGTGGCGGATGAAATGTGGGACGAGCATCCGCTCGGCGCTGCCTTCGACGAATACCGCGGCATCGGCAAAGAAAAGGTCGCTGTGCGTGGCCGTCAAATAGCGGGCAACAAATTTGGGTGTCTGGTCTTGCGGCCCGAAGACTTCAGACAGGTTGATGACAGTGGACATCGGGACTTCACCCGCGGACAATGCGCGCCGCCGTCTGAAGTACCGCAGGCAGGCGAATTCGCACTCGTGAGCGACGTGGCTCGAGTGGGTGCTGACGACGAGCTGTGTGGAAAGGTCGGTGGACTCGCCGAGATCCTGGTGCTTGCGGAGGATTTCGTAGGCCTTCCGTATGAAGACCTGTTGAACTTGGGCGTGGAGGTGCGCTTCGGGCTCCTCGATCAAGACTAGATGGAGGGGCGGCATCGGGTCTTCCGTTTCCATGGCGGCTTTCACCCCTGCCTTGCCGACTTGCAACCAGTCATCTCGAAAGCTCATCAGGCGAAACACCATGGAGATGAGGTTCTGGTAGCCGAGGCCGTTGTATTCCTCAGGCAGCTTCAGGGCACTCGCGACTGCTGCGCCCACTTGCGACGTCACTTCGTATTGGACCGCGGCGTCGTGATCCAGTCCGTCCACTGCGCTCAGTCGCGTCGAGATGACGATGCGCGGGTCGGTGATCCCGGGGTAGCCAAGGCCTTCGATTTCCTCCAGCGCCGGCGTGAAGCTCGCCTTGAGCTTTGCGTCAAACTGGTCTTGTGCCTGCTTGATCGCGGAAAGGGCCGCCAAGTCCTCCGGCTCCGGAAACTCGGACGGGTCGAGGTGTTTGGAGTAGTAGGAGCGCAGCTGTTCGGACAATCGGCGCTGATCGCGTCTTCCTCGATTGTCGCCGTTCTTTTCATCCCATCCGAGTGAAGCGGCGCTGCCGAGTCCGCGCTGGGCACCGATCTCGTCGATTCGAACGAGGCCCTTGAGCGGGTCACCCTTGATGCGGACACTGCCTTCGGGGAGTGGTTGAGGAGCGGCGGTGCCGCTCACCGGTGGCTTGCATTTCGAGGGGTCAAGCGAATAGGTTTGCACTGAGAACAACTTCAAGAGCCTGCGGTCCAAGAACTCTCGCAAGTCCTGGGGCCAGAGTGGCGCGGTCGAACCGTGGATGCCTGCGGTGGCAGAGGCGCTTTTCTTGAGCTCCTCTGCTTTCTTGTAAGCGAGCACAAATTCTTTGCAGAGTACCTCGATGTCAGTTGGTTCCCATCTCAGGCGCACGCCAAGGAGTCCGCCACCCCATTGAAGCGTCGGGAGCAGGTGAGTAACGTGATGAACCTCGTTCGGCGCGATGTCGAACCAGAGGTCGAGCGCCGGCATGAACCTCTCGACGTCGGCCAATGTGGGCGCGAGGGGTCCGTTAGAGGGATCGTGAGCCGCCCACGTCGCCGCGACGTGATTGAGGTGTGTCCAGTTTGATAACGTAAAGTCGTTGGGTCTAAAGCGCCGCGGCTCCACAAGGAAGTGGCCCAGGCAAAGCATCGCGGATGTCTTGCCGCTATTGTTCGCGCCCACGAACAACGTCTTCTTGGGGTGCAGGTCGACCCGGACTGCCTTGAGCTTGCGGAAGTTCTGGATTTCTACGAACGCGATATGCATGGAGTTCTGTCCTTGATCGCTTCAAATGTACTAACCCACCGCACTCGCAGTTAAGTGCCCGGCCGTGAATCTACCGCAGAGCGTTGGGCTGATGCGCCACGGCGGTCGGCTCGGGAGGCCCGTGCTGGCCAGTGACGTTCGACGCCTCGGAGTAGGCGGGATCAGGCAACGAAGAGCCTGCAGGACTCCTAGGCACCGGCGATGCTCTCTTCAACCGAAGGGGCTTGATTGCTCATCTCGACCGGTGGCGCCGCGACTCCGGTCATATCCGGCGAGTCCTCCACATCTGCCAGGAGAGCGTGTTGTGCCTTTGACTGCGCTCGGTCCACCAAACGCATCGGCAGCTGTTTACTGGGCTTCACACCCAGGTCGCGCAGCATCTCCGCCTGGCCAATCAGATTGCCATTACCCACAGCGAGCTTGCGCATTGTGTCGTTGTGCGCCTTGCCCGCCTGTTGAATTCGTTTACCCACCTCCTCCAAGCTCTCGACGAATCCACAGAACTTGTCATACAGCGCTGCTCCCCGTTTTGCGATCTCGGTGACGTTGCGCACCTGGGCCTCTTGGCGCCATAGATAGGCCACGGTTCTAATGACAAACAGCAGCGTGCTGGGACTCACGAGGATGACATTTCGGTCCCAAGCCTCGCGAAAGATCAGATTGTCGTGGCTCACTGCCGCGGCGAACGCCGGCTCCAACGGCACAAACAGCAGCACGAAATCGAGTGACTTGAGCTGATAGAGCTGCTGATAGTTCTTCTCGGATAGCGACCGGATGTGATTACGCAAGGAGGTCACGTGCTGCTTGATATGGATAGCGCGCTCCTCCTCGCAAGTCGCGCTTGCACTACGCTCGTACGCCGTCAGGGAGACCTTGGAATCAATAACGAGCTGCCGGTCGGCGGGCAGTCGAAGCACGACATCGGGAATTGCCCGCCGCTGATCCTCGGCCTCGTAGGAAGATTGCCGATCGTAGTGTGTGCCCTCGATGAGCCCGGCTTGCTCGAGGACAGTATCCAGGACGATCTCACCCCAGGTGCCTTGCGCTTTCTGATCCCCTTTCAAGGCGCGAGTCAGGTTCTGCGCATCCGTGCTCAGGGACTGGTTCAATTGCAGGAGTTGCTTCAGCTGCTGGCCGAGCGCCGCGCGCTCCTGCCCCTCCGTGTGATAGACCTCTTCAACCTTGGAGTGCATGGCCTGAAGCTGCTCCCGCACCGGAGTCAGCAGTTGCCCGATAGCGGTCGCATTCTGCTCCGTGAACTTGCGGCTCTTTTCCTCGAGAATCTCAGCAGAGATGGACTTGAACTGGTTGGCGAGCTCCTCGCGAGCCGCGACAAGCTCCGCCAGCTTCTCCCCTGAATGCAGGCGCTCGGCTGACAGAGTGGCTTGCAGCTCGGCGTTGGATACGCTCAGTTGCGACACCTGATTTTGCAGAGTGTTGCGATCCGCATCCCATTGCGCTTGCTCAGACAACAGTGTCTCGATCCTGCCTGCGGACGCTTCCAGCTCTGCGCGGATCCCACCCATCTGCTCACGCAATTCCGCCAAATAGGCGTCTCGCTCGGTGAGCTGAGCACGTAGCGTCCCCTCCAAGGCCTCGAATGCCTCGATCCGCTGCCGATGTTGGGATTCCTGCGAAGTTGCGGATTCGAGTTGCGCGCTGAACCGGCTCACTGCCTCGCGCTGCGTGATCAGCTCACTGTCGCGGTCGGAAACCGTCCGGCGCAACCCCTCCTCGATGACAGCGATCTCGGCTATTCGTTGTTGCGATTCCTGGAGGTTCTTCGCGCCTGCCTCCACCTGTGCGGTGAGTCGGCTCGCGAGCTCCCGTTGTTCTAAGAGCGATTTGAGCGCTTCGGCCGCACGCGCCTCTGCGGTCTCTCGCGCTTGTTCCAGGTCAGGGATCGTGCTGACACGCTCTTGCAGTCGTGCGAGTTCGGTCTCTGCACTCAACGCTCGGGCATCGGCTCGTTGCACAGCTGACTCAAGCACGCTCGTCCGCTGCTGCTCCTCTTGCGAGGTTCGCTCGAGGAAGTTGGCTCGCTCCGTGAGCCGGGCGAGCTCAATGGATGATTCAGCACGGCCCTCGCTGCGGGCCTCCGCCACAGCGCCGGTTTTGCTGTGTGAACCGAGCACCCACCCCAGGCTGAGGCAGAGGAGGCTCGCGATGACGAAGATCAGGACCACTTCGATGTTCATGACGGCTTTGCCCGATGAGCGCCACGCAGCGTCGATTCCTGTGCAACGGTCGTGCGGCTCCCAAAATTAGCGAGTCGCCGGACGATCTGCGGCCGACGTGGAGGTGGCAGGCGGGCGAAGGTAGCTCATCGAAAATCAGCTGAATAGAGCCCAAAATGTCTGCATCCTTGCAGCCACAGTCACGGCGAGTAGAATAAGCCAGACCGTGAGGTCTGGCTTAAAGGGTGACTTTCGGAGCCCTGTTGCCACAAAAAATAATTTTAGCGGCGCAGCGCAACACGACATATCCCGGCTAGCTTTCGCACAATAGTCGTGAGCGCATAGACAACTTCCGCGAGGCATCGCTCGCGTCAGTGACCAGGCCGTTTCATTCTTCATCGTGGCGCGTGCCGGCCGACACACACGGCTTCCGGCGCGTGCTGCACCTTTGTGTATATCGAATTGGTTGTACATCAACTCATCAACTTGCGACCGACGACAGGGAACTGTCGGACCGCCTCACTTTGCATAGCATGTTCTGGTTCTCATGGCTGTGACGCCAGCACCGGGCGAGTTTGGTTTTAGGGCAAACGGTGCAACGATGCTCCTACCGTACGCTCGGAGGCGCGAGCATCAGATGCGACTGTCCAGCATCCCCGTAGGATGAATTCGGCTGAGGCGCCAAGTCATTGGTGTAAATGATGGGCGACCAGAGTGAATTCCCCAGCGTTGACAGAATCCCCTCGATCTGACGAGAGTTCGCGCGCAGCTCGCTCGGCGGGGACAGGTCACAAAAGCGCCCGTCCAAGGCTCTATGGAGAGAGTGGCAGTGGGTTAGGTTCGGAACAAACGTCTTGTATCTTCACACTCTGCCTTGGCGACGGCTTGCAATTGGCACGCTATTTCCTTTCGGTTAGCTGTGCCGTCGACGAAGGCCTCAAATCTGCCCTCGTCCGGAAGTATAGGAAGGCCGAATCTCTTGAATAAGTAGGGTATGCCGTCGAAGTGGTAAAAGTAGATGTACGTTAGGAGACTGACGCTCCATATCGCCTCAGCTGGGCTTTTAGCCTCGGCGGCGATGTCGTTGATGTAGTAACCAATGTATGGACGCATATCTTCCACGGTCAGAAGGCCAGTGCGTAGGTAGCTGCCGAGGCGATCGAGCCGATCGAGGAGTGCGTCGTAGCAATCACGGATCGCAGTCTCCTTTACGTTATATCCTCTGAACTGTGATCCGTCTCTGGACAGTGAAACTTGTTCGTCCGCGATGAGTTCGGGTGGCGTCTGTGTACTCTCCATGCTGGGTGTGGACCGGTCGGTATTTTGAATATCGGACGATTGACTGGAACTAGGATCGGGTGAGCGCTTGGGTGCGTTAAAGGTATGTGGCAGCAGGGCTATCCACTGATCTTCGATGGTGACTCGGGTCTCTTCGGAGCTTTTTCTGTCGTAGATCGCTTTTAGTTTGAAATTGCGGCTTGCCCAATCGATCATCGTCAATGCGGTGGCGGCTTTGGTGTCGGCCAGCATTTCTTTCATTTCTTTTGCAGCCAGTGCCACCCTCTTCCACCGCTGCCCGCGCCGGTATTGCAACAGGCCGATAAGGAATGCGAGTGCCGCGCCGCCTAAAGTCAGCCAGTCTATCAGTGGGTCCGTTTTTCCTGCTGCCTGTTCGGCGCAAACCGGATTGGTCACCACCAAAGCACCGCAGATAAAGAGCACCGTGACAATTGTTATTGTTCGTGTCGGATTCATGATCCGCCCTCCCGATCTTTGATGATTAAGCCGACAACGCGCAGCGTCGTCCCGGTCGCGACGCGTGGCAACGATCCTAGTTCTCGGACGGGGCTGGTGAAAAGAATTTGGTGCGTGGCGTACGGCACTGGTATCAGGACGTGGCGAGACCACGCGAAAGACGGGGCAGTTGGGGGCGGTGCGTGACTATGGAGGTTAAACGCCGCGCGTAAGCTGCCAGTGCGGGCCACAGTCGCTTATGCACTTGCGCTAATGACTCCCCCAATCGGCATGGGGCCCCAGTGGCTGCCGGTCGGGCGCACCAAGCTTTCCAGCAACTGACCAGAGCCATCGTTCAGCGGATCGGGAAATATCGCCTTGATCAGTTTTTCGAATGAGTCGATTGACTGTGTCCGCTCCACTTGTGAGGTCGATGTGATGCGTTGAAATGCGCACAGGAGCGCCGATGCCCCGACCAGGTCATCGGCGAGAACGTCAATATTTCCCAGCGGCACGAATTCGTTCGCGATCGGATTATTGTTGCTGTCGGTGGCCGACTGGAAGGCCAGCAGGCCAACGTCGTTCGAACCGCCAGTCCCCGTCATGATATTTGTCGTGGGCGCGCTGACGAGGAGAACGTAGAATTCGACTTGAGCACCATTCCATTGATCCTGCGTCTGCGGTGGACGCGGTAGAGGAGCAAAGCTCCCCTGCGAGAGCACCAGCTTCTCCACCTTGCCGAGGTCGTTTTTCTGCGCGCTAAAGACGTACTGTTCCGGTCCACGGTCACCGGTGCCGGGAATGCGACCAATGAACAGCACCCACCGCGGATCGGTATAGTCACTTACCTGAGCGACAAAGGCTCTTGAGACATTCACTCCGGCGACGCTCAACGTGAGCTGTCCGTTCTTACTGAGCCAAGGCTTTTTTCCATCGCAGGTCGCCGTCGCAATGGTCTCCCAGCCAAGCACCTCCTCGCCGCTTGCCGTGCTCTTTCGCGGGCGCTGAACCATTACCTGCGGTGCCCAATAGGGCACGCCCTTGGGACTTGGCGGCTGGTTGGGGTCCCATCGACCCTTGTGGAATGAGACGAGCAGGCGGAGACCCATATTGACAGGAACATTCGGCACGGTCAGCTCGTAGGGCGTGCCATCGCAAATGATCTTCACGCTCATTGGTGCAAGACCGGACGTGAAGTCGATTGCGATGTCCGCGGGAATCCGATCGAGGCCATCGCGACGCCATGGCAAGGGATAGCCATTGGTGTGCGTGTCCAGGTCGATACTCGAGTTGAGCTGCGCTTCTGGAAGCAAGATCCGACGCGCACGCAGCTTGGCAAGCATCCACTGACGCAGAGCTGGATCTTCCGGTATCCCCTCCCCTGCCGAGTGTTGATCGCGCACAGCAGCACGAACCAGCACCCCGGTTTGAGCCACCTTGCCATTGCGCACCAGATCGTAGGTCAGGCCATGAGGCTCACTGGCTTGCACCGTGAGCTGTTTGAGATTCTGAATGTCTCCGGGCTGCAATCCGGCCGCAGGTGAAGGATGGAAGATGGGATTTGGGCCAATCTCCCAGAAGGGACGCGCCCCGGCACCACGGATCGAGAACGTGCGCGTCTGAAGGAGGTCGACCTCGACCGTATCGCCGATTCCCCCCACGCGGCTGAAACTGTCAGTCCTGCGAATCGCGTCCTGGAAGATCAACAAGCTCCCATTGTTGGTACGTGCCAGCTTGAGGGCGCCCCCCTGATTCGGATCGTATTGATAGGTTGCCGTCAGGGGAATTCGATATCTGAACGCAGGCGTTGGTAATCGTTTCACTTCTGAGTACGTGTTGACTCCCGGAATCACGTTACCGGTGGCAAAGATGTCCGCTTCCAATTTTCGCGGCCCACGGTCGGACCAGGGCTTTAGCCAAGTTCGAAAACGCACCATCGGACGAACCGTGTAAGCCGCGTACCGGGACGGGCGATCGCCCGCCTCCAGGCGCTGAGTGTCGAGAGTGGCGACAGGCAGCGGTTTGCCCGTAACTGGGTTGACCGCGTATTCCCGATCGCCGTAGAGCCATCTTCCGCTCTTGACATCCACGCGGGTCGCCAGCGCCGTTTGCAGCTTCTCCCTTTTGGATTCGACGCCGGCGAATGCCGGCAGCCAGCGCTGCAGCTCCACAGCTTTGGCCAACGCCGGAAATTGCACCGGGTATCCCGTCCAGTGCCAGCTGTGTCGATTGATCTCGACTGCTCTGATCCAGTCCGCTTCAATCTGCGTATCCAGTACCAGCCGTGCAAGCTCAGGTTGCGTTACGTCTGGCGGAAGTATGCTGACGTTGAAGTAGTCGGTTCCGGGTGCCGGAGTGACCTTCCAGTTCGGCAGAGACTCGATCCAGTATTCCGCAGGGCCAAAACTCCGAAAGTCTTTCCATTTGCCGGTCTGCTTGCCGCCAATGGATGGGGCGAAACGCATTCGCGAGTTGGCCGGTAAACGATGGCCATACTGGTCAGTCGCAACAAAAAAACTGTCCTCGACGAGGGAATAGAATCGGACTCGCACGAACCTGCCGGCGGGCAAAGTCAGCGTCCGTTGCCCCTTGACCGTGGAAACTGTCGGAGAAGCGACCGATGCATCGGCGATTACGGTCAGTGTCTCGACGGGCTGGGACGGCTTGAGCTCGTGCGTGTCCTCATGCCAGTCTGTTCGCGCAATGAGTATCGGATCAAGTTGGTCGATGCTGTCGCCGTAATAAAGCTCGATGCCGATGCCACTGACCGTTGGGTTATAGCCAGAATCACCGGCAGTATTCTGCGACACATCGACGGAAGCGGTGACCAGATCGCGAAACGCGGCCAACGCTTCCGGATGTTTATAAAAAGCGGGGTCGCTCAGTGCCCTGGATTTCTCTGTCGCGGAGAACTTTGAGTCCAGAATGAGCTGGTCAGCTGCGAGCCAGGACCGGATGAACCCAACGTACGTGCGCGGCGGCCGCACCCGAAATTGCATTTGCGCCGGGCGATCAGCCAGAAACCACTCCACCAGCTGGGGGTTTGCGGGATTCGATCCCGTACGCGGCGCCAGCGCGAATACCCGCGGTACCGAAGCGCCAACTATGAGGTCGGCCAGCGTACCATTATTCTTTCTCTCCTCCAGCTGTTGAGATACAAAGCGCAACGCCCGGGTTTCGGATGTCAGCTCGGCGGCATCGACCTGTGAGGGTCGTAAATCCGCGATCCCTGTAACCGACAGCTGGACCCGCGGGGCCCCCGCAGGGACGCGGCTTTCGTATCGTACGAACGTGGCCGCGTGGTCCCACGGCAATTGGGTCGCATCCGTCAAATCCGCGACCAGTCCGGGGCTCCGCATCTCAAACTGTACAACTCCCCCGGCGTTGTCGATTGCCGTGACGTAGCCTCGATATTCGGTGCCGTAGGCTAAGAAGGGCAGCAACGTCCGCGTTGGTTTGTCAGGCAGCGCAATCGGCCAGCGATAGTCAAACGTCCTCGTATCCTCGAGGTGGCGAGCGTCAATGGCCTTGCCGTTCGTGTCTTCCAGTATGGAGCACAGGGGCTTGCCCATATACGTTGCCTGCCCCATGCGCTTGGCACCCACGACCGTGGAGCCCACCGCACCGGAGTACCAGGCGACCGGAGATTGCCCGGCACTGAGTTTCAACAGGTCACTGGGCCCAATCGTGGGGTAGTATCGAATCGCGGTATTCGTGATCCATTGTGCGCGGTCTGTGTCCCAGAACGGCTGCTCCGACGCGTTCGCGCTGCTGATGCCGCCGCATAGCGCGAGAGCGAAGCCACGAATCAGTGGATCGAAGGGAGATCCGCCATAGCCAGCTGCGTCAAATTCAAGCCAAAGCCCTTCGTCTCGGGCACGATTCGCAGTGCCGGACGTCTTTGCGTTGAAGTCCGTCCTGAACTCCGTACCGGAGTCCTGCAGCACAGGATCAAATTTACTGGGAAGTACATTGTTCGGAACCACGGACTTGGCCCAAGACGTTATGCCGGCCTTCATTTTCTGCAGCGCCTTGTCCTCTCGGGGGGCGTCACCACGCGCATCGACAAAATCGGACAATGCCTGCCAGATGGGGGACGGAGCATTGCGCGTATCCGACGTTCCAAGGAGCAGTTGGTCGCTCGTCTGAGCATCGAACCTGTTCGCCAAACTGTTCAGTATTCCATCCAACGCACCCTTCTGCGGATCGCTCGCAGTAGCGCGCTGCAGCATGATCCGTGCCTTGATAGACGCGGCCAATGCGGTTCCGTTGTCGTCACTCACAATTGCAGCAGCGGCTGTGTTCCAGGCGCGGAAGAACCTCGCGGCTGCCTGCCGGCGTGAGTCGAGCTCCGGGTAGCCAGGGCTCGAAGGAAGGTCCGGAATGGCTTGCAGCATATCGGCCACTGCTTGTGCCAAGGCTCCATTGGGCAACTGGTTGCCGAACTCCTTGAGGAACGCCGTTGTATCGGCTTCCGCGAGGTCACCAAACGCCTTCTCGAGGGCTTCTCCGATCGGCTGTGTCGCGGGCGAACAGTAAGCCGCGACCAACAGCTCGAGGCGCTCGTGCTTGGAGGAGAATTGCAGGACATGAGGACGCGCCCATGTCCCGCTGCGCATGCGCAGGCGAATCCAGCCAGAGCCGATGGACTTGAGCAGCGCGAGTTGCCACTGCGCCTGGGGGAACTTCTGCGGAATTATCAATCCCGAATCGGGGTTGGCCGCAGTGCCGGAGAAATCCATACGACTCAGGGAGTCGCCCAGAGCTCCGGCGGGCAGCAAGTGAGTGACGAAAAGGCCATCAATGATCTCGCGAGCCTTGAGCCCCTCCACGAGACTGGCGGCTGTGCTACCCCGAAGATTATTGGGACTGCTGGGCGTGGCTTGTGTTCCAAACACAACCTGGATGGCGCCGTACGGATTGTCGTATGCCGCAGCAACCCGATTGATCTTCGGATAGGTCGTAGGCGTCTGCGGCGTGAATGTCTGCCCTCCCGTCTTGAACACCGGAAACGCCACAACAAACGCGGCCGGGGCGGGCTTGAGTTGCAGAAAATGGCCGAACTGCAGGACCTCGTTTGAAAGACCGGCGGGAGTGTGCGTCAGAGCAACGAGCGCATGCGGCCAGCTCTGCTCAACCATTTCGGCGCCGGCTACCTCGCCTTTCGGGTGGCCCATCCATCGCGGGTCGTCCAGAGAGAAAGCGTCTTTGCACCCCGTGGTTCGGTCCACAAGTTCATTGACTATTGCGGCGCGAATTCCATCGCGCGACGCCGCAACCACCGGCGCGACTCCGGTGACCCCAGGGACGGAAGCCAGGGGCAGCCAGTTGACTCCGTCGCTCGAGCTGAACACCGCCCAACTCACGATTTCCCAGGTCCACGGCTTGAGGAGCGAATCCAGCGCAGCCAGCGCCTCGTCAGCACTACAAACCGCACGCGGCCCCTCCACCCAGGTCTCGGACTTAGTGGAGGACCCACCCTGCGGCGCAATCAGGTTGATTGCGTACCACCCGTTTGAGGCTGCATCGTCGAGGTGGTCGCACCGCATCAGCTCGATCAGCCAGCCCGCCGAAGTGATCTTGTCTCCCATGGGTCTTCCTTAGAGGTCGTGTTCGACCTGCTTGTGCACGCTGACGGTAAAGAAGCGTCCGATCTCAACCTCGACGTCAAGCAGGCCCGTGCCGCGAGAGGCGCCCTCCTCATGCACAACTTCAAGCAAGATCAGGACATAAGCAGTCACGATGCCAAGGATTCGAGCGCTTCCCTGGATTGACAGGCCGGCGTGAAGCGACCCGCCACCGCGGTCAGCGATACTCGCATATGCAAACAGAAGGAGTGAGAAAGAGCCTCGCGCGACACCCGCAACATTGAAGGCTTGTGACGTGCCAAGGGCGAGCCCGACACTCGCCGAGTAATGCACCACTCCATCGACGCTGCTGGCTTCGGATTCCAGCCAGAGCCCACCGCCGAGATAGCCTATCTGCACAAAAATGGGCGCGGTCCTGGACCCGACCGACATGTGGGCCGATAACGAAGCCGACACCATTTTGCAGCGTCAATCCCAATCCGCCGATCAGAGTCAGCGGTCCAATCAGGACTGGCGGTGATGGCGGCGGAGTTTCGATAACCGTGGAAAGATTCGCGCGCGCACCGACAATCACGCCTCTCTGGTCGCGCACCACCTCTATACACGGCGGGACCTGTTCACCAATCTTCTTCGCAATGTCCGAGACGAACTTCAGAGCCGGATGCAGCTCGATATTGTTGGGAGCCACATTGACATGGAAGTGCCCCCCCTCGAGCGTCACGGTAACGTCCCGGAACTGGACCAATTGAGCGCCCTGAAACTCTAGTATCCAGGTACCGCGCAAGTTCCCTGACGTTTCATTCGTCCTCGAACCGTCCAATCCGACACGCATGTCGCTCTGTGCTCGCAGCGAGAGTCCTGACATACGCAACGCCAGTGGCCCGAACGCAAATAGCTCTTTGACCTCCGGGTAGTCCGCAGCCACCGTCGCCTTCGCCCAAGCGCTCCGAGTGGGTTGATCAACGCCGTGCGTGATCTGAATCTGGTCCGAGCGGATCTCGGGGAGACGAAACGTCGAGAACAGCTTGCGAAAATCGATACCGCCGAAGTCACGGAAGATCTTGTTGAAGTCGACGCCGAAATTGTCCGGGATCATCTGGTCGAGAAACTTGCGTACCGGAATGGCCAGGCCCAGTTCCTTCAGTCCCGTGTCTATTTCCGCCAGGCGCGCGGCGAATGGCGATGTGGTGATCTCCTTCTTCAGGTCGTCAAACAGATACTCGACCCGGTTTGCGTTGAATGTCAGGTGCGGCAGCGCCGGCAGGCTGCCGATCGCCTTCATAAGCTTGAGGCCCTTGCCCACCGCATCGGCCTTGGAGGCCAGAGCCATCATCCGGTCGGAGGTTGCCGTGTCGATGAGGGCAGTGGCGGCTTGTGTGACATCCTTCGAGATATGATCGGCGAGAATTTGCAGGCCACTGACGAGGCGCTTCTGAAAGTCCTGCAGCTGCGCGCACTGCTTCTTCACCAGCGAGTCAATGTCGTTATTTACATTGTCAAGCCAAGTGCTCAATTGCACGGATACAGCCTTGGCGATGTCGTAAGCCGCTTTCCGGGCCGCCGCGAGAACACTGACCGCCGGCGCTGCGATGGTGGCGAGATCAGCCGCTAGGGCATCTAGCCCGCTGCCCAAACCGGCCAGTATATGTTCCCGCCATTCCAGGTACGTCCTATCGAGCTTGCTTTCGACCTCTCCCGACTTCGATGTCAGATAGTCCGCCAGGTTGTGGACTGTGTTGACCACCGCCGCGGCGGCCCAATTGGTATCGGTGGTAATCAAAGCGGCCAGGTTCTTGCGGGCCGCGTGGATCGCGGTGGATGCCTGGTCGAGCGTGGCGGCTTGAATCGCATCAATCGCAGTTTTCAGCTCTCCACCCAGGGCAGCAACGGCGGAGGATAAGGCATCCAGCGTATCCTTTATTTTGTTGCGAAAGTCCTCCAAATCCTTGCCTTGGAATTGCAAACCAGCCCGCGCTATCTGATGCCCCATGCTGGCGAGGGCAGCAACCCGCGATATGACGAAGTCAAACTGCGGTGCATGAATCTTGGTTGTGAGTTGCTCCATTTGCGTAGCAGCCGCTTCAACCTTGTCGGCAGCTGCCTTGATAGCGCCCGCGGCCGCATTCTTCAACTCGGTCAAGGCCCCCGACAGGGACGCAAGAGTTGCGGCAAGCCCCCCGAGATCGGACCGCGCATTGTCGATGGGCACGATCAGTGCATCTTTGACCTTCTGCTCCGCAGCTGACATCAGCAAGTCAGTCGACTGCCAGATTGCATTCATGGTCGCCTGCAGCTGCAAACGCCGGTTCTGGATTTCCGCATCGCCTAGCGCCACGATTTGCGCCAGTGTCGTGTTGATGGACCGCGAGAGCTCTCGAAAAGCGTCCGTCGGCGGCAGTACTTTCCCGAGTACCTCCTGACGCAGGCGCTGCTTGAGCAATGCGGGGTCAAGTCCGGAAAGCTGTGGGATCTTATCGGCGAAGATCCTGGAGGCGCGATCATTGAGTCCGTCAAACAGGATCTTCACCTGCCGTTTCAAGTACTCGCCAAGTCGCGCGCAGTCGAACTGAAACTTGACCCAGGTGGCTGGTAGTGACTGCAGCAGGTCCTGTATCTGGTCATCCAATGCCGCGATCTGGCTGCTGACCGTCATCAGCGTTCCGACAGCGGTTACGTCCTTGTTGTCTTCGGCGGGCGAAGTTGCCGAGGTTCTGGAGAACGAAAGAACGTCAACGCCCGCCGCCAGCATCTCGGTGTCCCCACGACCATGCTGGATGTTCACCGGCCCATCACTTCGCACTGTCAGGTCGAAGCGTTGACGCCGCGCACCCGTGAGGCGTGGATTCGGGATTGTTGCGGCATCCAGCACCGCATCCGATGCGAGATTTCGCTCCATGAGAATTGGCAAGCGCGTAGGACCGGAATCCGGGGCATCCACACCCGGCTTTGCGGGCCAGGTGTCTGAGTCCGCGCCCGCCCCGGTTTCGGTGTTCGTGTAGAAGTAGATCTCCTGCGGGTTTTCATGCCACGCGCGCGAAGTCTCGGCCGCTCCGGCATGGGCAACAACTGCGATCAGTGGCTTCGGATAGAAGCCGCTGGTGTCCGCCGGATTCCACAAGGGAATTTCATAGCCATGAGACCGCTCCTCGATCAGGCAGTCGCGCCCCCACACTCCATCTACATAGACCCGCGGCGTCACGAATTCCAGCGCGCTCGCGAAAGCAGTGTTATTCTGTGTTGCATCGGGTTCCTTGTCGAATATTCGCAGGGGTTCCAGCGGCTCGACGTATTCCTCAGTCTTGCGAAGCAGGGGCCACGTCAAGCTGTGAACATCTGTTTGTTGACCTTCGAACTGCATACTAGGAATGACGGTTCGCTCGTAAACAACAACGTGTTTGGCGCGATTCCAGAATATTGCAATTCGTCCGATCCGGATCTTGCGTATTCGCCATACCTGCCCGTCAGAGATCTCCACGCTGAAGGTCGTGCGGCCTTCGTCGAACGACACACTGGACGCACCCGTCGCTCCAAGAGTGGAGAACGCGATGCTGTCTATGAATGCTGATACCGCGTGCGGTTTGCTCAGAATGGCACCCAGCTCTGATGCAAACTCGACCGTGTGTACGGCGCCGGCTCGCAGCGAACCATCGGCCTTGGGATCTCCCCACGCGCCCTGCTTGAGGAACTTCCTGGTCTCGAGGTCTTTTTTCTGCTCGAGCGTGAGATCTGAACCCAGGGCAAGAGGACTCAACAACGGTGGCATGGACCCGGGAAGCGCCGGTGTCGTCGCGTCAAAGTTCGGCGGCTGACGCAGCGAGGCCGACATACCCTGTGAGAGTGCGATCTGCCCTTGGGGATGGGCAGGATCGAACAAGTGGAACTGGGCGATGCGTGCTACGAATTGAGCCCGGTTTGCCGATTGCGCCCAGCGCAGTTGATCATATTGCTGCGCGAAGGGTTGCAGCTCTTTGGAATCGGCGTTGACTTTGTTGACCATCCACTGCGCAAGATCCTCCGGCAACACATTGCGGATGAGATCCTTGGACGCAGCCAGCGGATCCGCGCGCCCGTCGAGGCGCACAGGTAGGTTTGGGGCGGGCCGGCCCAGAAATGTGCCGGCCTCGGCAATGTCAATTGCGGGATCGCCGTTGCCGTCGGCCTGAAAGTCCAGCTGGATGGGATACAGCAGCTCGGTGCGAAATGCCTCGACGCGGGCTCCCTCCAGTACGGCCGATAGATTATTCGCATTCTTGTTGTAGCGGCGCTCCACGTTAGCGGGTCTGACAGCCAAGTGCGCGGGAGGCGAGAAGCGATACTGGAGCGGGCGCGACGGATCGATATAGGAGTTCTTGCCGTCGGGCCAGAATCGGTTACCGCGCTCCATTTCCTCAGCAACGGTTTGCGGTGGCAGGTCGAATTCGATCTTTGCCTCCGGCAGACGCCACTGTGCACCTTCCGGATCGTCGTTGCGCCAGATCGCGAAGTCATCGCCGGCCTCCGGATCGAACGCCGGCGGCGACAATTGTGCGAAATTGAAGGGCCTCGCCTGCACAAATATTTTGGTCGCGTTTTGAGTTGCCTGCGCCAGATCGCGTTGCAGGCGCAGCTCGATCACAGCATTGCGCGTGGGATCGGCCTTGACGCGAATACTAAGATAGCCTGGAATACCCTTTTCAGCCGCGCTTGCTGTCGTCCCGACGAACGGGCGGGTGGCCCGTTGCATTTCGTCTTCGACCCGGTTGATGACGTCAAAGGCTGCACGCAGCCCCTCCGGCGCCGGGTCGGCTGTATTCGACAGTCGCATGAGACAGGGCAGCTTTGTGAGCTGGATCTCCGGGTAAAGATCACATCGGCTCTGATTCCAGGTGCCTCGCAACGTGCATTCCAGCAAAGCCCCGCCTGGCCCGGGACCGATCTGAATGTCGACCGATCCGAGCGACAGCCATTTGCCGGGTTTGGAGTAGGCGCCCTGCGTCATCCTCCAGCTGGCGACATGATCGGGATCGGTGCGATCCGGACGCAGTGCTGCGATCTTGGAAAGCTGCGCCGCCGTTGCAATGTCGATAGGCGACTCCGCTAGGACGGGTGGGCCATCGCTCCACCCCGTGATATCAAAGACCTCACACTTGCAATTCAAGTCCACGCTGGCAGGGTTCTTCGCCGAACCGACCTCCGGCGCGCCCTGGTCATCGGGGTCACTCGGATTTGGACGTAAACGGGAAACTGTCTCAGTCGCCGTCCATTGGAAGTGGACGGGAACGTTCTGAAGGGGGTTGTTGGATCCCTGCTTTAGACCACGGAACAGCGTATTCACAAGCCGGGTGAACGCAGCTGTAGGACCGGGCGTTGCGAACACCAGGAGCGGTCGCGAATCGACGTCGTTCTTCGGATCGATCTCGAAGGTGGGCAGCGGCCACCACGGCACCGCGGCAGATGCCGATCGGGCACCCACCAACGCGTAACGCACCGCTCGATTCCAGATCCGCTCAAAGAATCGACGGGCGTTGATCTTGGAAGGGTCCGCAATCTGTCCGGCGTACTTTCCGTGGACTCGCCACTGAACGATCGTTACCCATGGTGAGTCGAGGTCCTCGCTGCCCGTCACAGTAGCGGCCAGAGGAGCAACAAGGACGGCGGGCAACTCTCGATACTCACTCTTTGGATCCGGCCGGATTTTGATGTCGTCCAATCGCGCAAGCGCTACCGATTCAAACGATTTGTCCGACGGCGGATCAACGATGTCGAACGGCACCGCAACCAGTGCCAACGACTTCCTGCCGGTGTCCGACTGGTATGGCACTAACGCAAGACTGGCTGTTGCGAAATGGACCGCCGAATCGGGCTCCCGGGTGCACACTCCGAGCTGAAGTAGCGGAAACGGTTTCAGCATCCTCAATGCCTGGGTGGTCCCCCCGCTCTTTGTCAGCCACGCGCCCAGCATGCCTTGCAGGCTGCTGTCATCCTTAAACCAGGGGAAGCTGAGAACCCGGACCTGCCACTGCGGGTGGGCTCTGTCAAACCGGAGCAGGAAGTCAAAGTATTTGCCACCGGTTTTTGGATAGTCTGGCAACGGAGAAGGTAAACGCAGCGTCAGCTCAATGAACCCGCTTGAATCCAGCGTAAGCGAGAAACCCCATCGCACGGGTAAGCTGATCTCATCCGCCGGCGATCCTCCGCCTAAGACGAGCTGGGCGGCCAAAGCTTCGCGTGGGTACCGGCCCGGAGCTGCTGCGACATCATTCAAATCCTTGAATTCGCGATCGCTGGAGTCACCCAGGAGTCTGAACGAGAACAACATAACCCCTCCCTCGCCGTCGGATCGCCACAAGACTCGAGCTATCCATCCTGCCGATTCAAATCGGCTATTTGCGCTGTCCCAGTGCCTTCAGCGGTCATTCGATCTGTACGTGCCAGACGATGTCGTTGCCTTCCTTGGGCAGAAATTTGTTGAAATGTGGCAGCGCGTGGATAGCCTTTGTGACCGGGTCGTCCTCGGGTTTCGGCACTGGCTGAATGTCAAAAGCATCCCCAGTCAGGTGCCAGGAAAGCCGACGGAGTTTGTCCGCGGCCCAGCCGCTCATGACTGACTTCAGCCCCGCGGCGATAGCAGCTGCGGTCGTCGCTTCCGGATGGTCGTCCACCCACTTCTGCAGTTCCGCCGCGTTCACTGGATCGCTGTAGGTCTTCTTGATCCACTGTCGATCCTTCACCACGTGGGGCGCCATCGCTGCCGCTTGCTGCGAGATATCGCGTCGGCCACTTGTGAAAATGATTTTGGCGCCGAACTGCTGGACCAGAGATTCGGCAGCAGCCCTGGCGTCCGGGGACAGATCGAGATCACCAATTCCGAGCGCTAGAGGTGCCTTCAGCTGAGCAAGCGCGGCGCCGTGCACCTGCAAGAATCCCATTCCAACCTTGCTCTTCGGCGACTTCCGAACTGACCCCTTAGGTGCGCCCTCGCGCGCGGGCGAGCGTCCCGTTGCTGCTCCCTGGCGGCGTATCGGCGTTTTCTTCGTGGCGCGAACCTTCCGCACCGTTCCCGACCGGTTCTGGATCGCCCGAGTTGCGGAGGTCTTCTTCTTAGCCACGCACAACCTCAATGCCAGTAGGCGATCGTTAAGACACGCCGCCGACCATCGAAAGCAGGTTGAAGTATCGGAGAATCGGTACGTCGCCGGGTCAGCTTCAGCGCAGCGGACCCCAACTTTGCGGTTGTAGTGGACATCCCTAGACCCCTTCCCTAACCGCGTCCGCTGACGACGTGACGTTGGTTCAAGCGGATCGCATTCTTCGTGTTATCGGTTTAACTATAGCGCGAGACGCGAACTATGCAATATCAACTTGATGGTGCGAAGCACCATACACTTCCTTGGTACGTATGACAGGTGTAAGCCTCGCGGACGCGCCAGCTTCTTGTCGCCTGGCACAACCACCCTGCACTGGATAGCTTAAAGTCTAGGAATCGCTGTTTGTCGGGTGTTCACGAACTTCGAGCTTATCGCGGCCGCGGCGAGTTGCGAGAATTCCCAACTGTACGAAATCGGTGAACGGTCCGAATGCACTCGCTCACACTGAAACGCCGGGGTACAATTCCACGTGCACTAGCGTCCACGCCGATGGCAATTGCACAACTCGCACTTATCCGCTCCGGAATTCTTCAGCTTGGCCGCACACTCCTAGAGGAGGCAAACTGCCGAAACTATCGGCTGCAGCAGTAATAAGAAACTACGTAACAATTCGCCGCCGCGGAAAGTTTGTCATTTGAGTAGGCTGCCGTGCATATGGAGTCGTTATGCCAGGGCGTGATAGGAACGTAACTCTGATTTCGGGGGACACACACAGCTGGACCGACGGCAGTGCGGTACGCATCGCTTGGACCTACGAGTTCCTTGGAGGGCACGCGGGACTCTACCGAGCCGCCGTTAAAGTAGTCATTTCCTTGCACGATCCGGAGGATGTGCGAAGTGTTGGTCTACAAGTGCTTGAGCGATACCAGCGATCCGGTACGGTAGCCAAGGAACTCACACGACAGTTGACGGGCTCAGGACCTGTGTTTCAGACGGAATTCGATTGGGACTCGACGGTAAACAATCCTGCACAGGAAGTTATCGTCACGGTGAATACAGGCTCGAGCGACGAGCCTGAGATGATTCTGAAGGATCCTATTTCGCGCCGTTACAACTTCCTCATATCGTTCAGCAGTGATTCGTAAGTGTACATTCGGGTAGCCGCCAGGCCATCGGATCGAGATTTTCCCGAATTCGAAAAAGTTTGCGGGTTACGCGGCTGAAACAATAGCATGGGGTTTAGTCCGATTCGTCCGTAGAGCCGCCCCGCGTCCTCAAAGACCGGAATACTTCCAATTGGCGACCGCAAAGCTGCACACGCCCCCTCAATGTTGGGGCACCGCCACCATCTCGGCGACAGTCGCCCTATAACCCTCCTCTGCCGGAATATCTGAGGCCAGCTTGGCGCGCGCCTCCTACCGTTCTGCGCGTTGCAGCTTCGATTGACCGCTCCGTGCTTCGCCTGAGGAAGGTCTCGCGATTCGGATGGGGGCGTCAAGGGAGACGCCAGTTAGGGTATGCAGGAGCTTTGAGAAATCAATCGGCCACATCCTGACGCACGGACGAGCCCAGGGGCTTCTATCCGCCCAGTCGAAACACCTCGGCAGAAAAGCGCCTGCGCGAATCTAACTTGCGCTAACCAACACCACCCTATCGGCTAACACACGAGTCCACTGCCTCTCCCGCTCGTCTGCGCGGCCTGCCTGGCTTTCAGTGTCGATGCCGCCACGAGAACCGGGCGTGAAGTGCCCCTGAGAGCGTCCTCCTGCCTCTCCAACTGGATTCTTGACCAATTGGAGGCTGTTGATTCGCGGGTCGTTTAGGCGCTCGGAGCGCGGAGATTCCGCTCGAGGCGCCTTGCCGGGAGCTGAAGGGGTCCCCAGCGGTGTCAGCGTTGGTCGCGAGATTGCAACTCACTGATTTTATTGGGGAAGTTTATGATTGGTCGGAGCGCCGAGATTTGAACTCGGGACCCCTTGCACCCCATGCAAGTGCGCT
>Ga0307511_10001333_pt1 | contig 26171 bp, 27 predicted proteins | sample 13_EM_MG_FD_200266 | JGI IMG/M metagenome (GOLD analysis project Ga0307511, IMG submission 200266) | Populus trichocarpa ectomycorrhiza microbial communities from riparian zone in the Pacific Northwest, United States - 13_EM | ecosystem: Host-associated > Plants > Roots > Unclassified | place...
TATCTCCAACATTTGTCTTGATAAACATAATGTATTCATAAGGACACCTTACAAAGCCTTCTTTCACAAAATATGACTTTATACGATTGTACCAAGCTTGTGGAGTCTGTTTCAGTCCATAGAGGGCCTTTTTTAGTTTATACACCTTTTGCTCACTACCTTTGATTTCATATCCGCGAGGCTGTTCAATGGACACTGCTTTACTAAGTTCACCATAGAGGAAAGCTAATTTTACATCCAACTGATAAATGCTCCATCTTTTTTTAGCTGCAAGTGCAATCACTAATCAAATTGTATCTAAACAAGCCATATGTGTAAACACTTCAATGTAATCAACTCTATGTTGTTGAGCATAACCTTTTGTCACCAGTCTTGCCTTGTATTTGTCTACTTCCCCATTCTCATTACGCTTTGTTTTATACACCCATTTCACTCTAATTTTATTTCCTCTATTGGGTAGGTCTGCCAATTCCCATATATTCTTCTTCTTTGTTGCCTCTAATTCAAGATTCATAGCATATCTCCATTTTTTACTCTTCACGACATCTTAAAAAAAATGGATTAACAACTACAAACATGACCAAATTGGTTGTCTTTTTCTTCTCTAGAAAGTCCATCTCCACTTTCATATTCCCTCATTCAGATAGGTTGATTTCTGGTTCTTTTGTTAGGTATATTAACTGAAATTCTGTCAGTTGACTCATCAAAAGTAGAACTTTCAATTTTTCCTTCTGTTTCTATATTGATACCTGCTTCACTGTCTTCAACAATGACATCTTCATCTTGGTTGTCTCCCCATTCTAAATCAAATTCAATTTGTTCTTTATGTCTCTTATTCCAATTCCAGTGTTTATCTTCTTCAAATACAACATCTCTACTCACAATGATCTTTTGAGAAATTGGATCATACATTCTATATGCTTTTGATTCTTCACTAACGCCAAGCAAAACACAACTTATACTTTTGTTATCAAGCTTTGTTTTTTTACTATCGGGTATGTGGACATGAGATACACATCCAAAGACCCTAAAGTATTCAACTGATGGCTTAACTCCACTCCAAGCTTCTTCTGGTGTTCTATCTTTCATTGCAAGTGTTGGACATCAATTTAACATATGTATAGTCCAATTGATTGCTTCAGGCTAAAAAGTTCTTGGAATTTTTTTTCTTAGAGAGCATATTACGAAATATGTTTATTATGGTTCTATTTTTTCTTTCCGCAACTTCATTTTGTTGTGGTGTATATGCAGTTGTCAATTGTCTGCTGATACCATTCCCATTACAGAAAGCATTAAATTCTTAAGAAGTAAATTCACCACTACGATCAGTATGTAGAGTTTTTATACATAAGCCTGTTTCTTTTTCTACGTGTTTCTTAAAGCTTTTGAAAGTATCAAGAGCTTGTGACTTCTTTACTAAGAAATAAACTCAAGTTTTGCGACTGTAATCATAAATAAAAATGATTAAATATCTTTTCTTACTGTTTAAGATAGATATGATTGGTCCACATGTTTGTATGTACTAGTTGAAGAATCTGAGAAGCCCTTAAAATGCTTTTATTTGGGAATGGATCTCTTTGTTGCTTTCCTATTAGACAATCTTTATATAGCTCAGAAGGACTATTAAGTTGTGACAAACCATTCATCATTTTCTTCTGCTCGAGAGTCTTTAAGCCTTTAAAGCTTAGATGTCCATATCTACAGTGCCATAATTGAGTTGTGTCTTCTGTGGTTATGCTAAAACAACTTAACATATTTGTCAGAAATGTTGTAAGCAATATAAACATCCTGTTGGAAGACATTACGATCTCCATAATTAAACCCTTCTCATAATGATAAATTTTACATTTTCCATGTTGAACATAATTACTAGTCCCTTCTCTTGCAGCTGGCCAATACTCAATAAGTTGTTCTTTAGTTTAAGTATATAAAATACTTCAGTGATGGTTTGTGATATTCCATTTGACTGGAACCTCATGTTGCTTTTTCCCTTCACAACCATATTTGAGTTATTTCCTAGCTTTATTGATTGTCGGAAACTTTGATCAAGATCAATGAATAACTCCTTCTTGCCACACATATGATTGCTATAACCTGAGTCAAGAACCACACATCCTCTCTTATTGCTTGATTGTTATCCATGTACGTCATTAGAAGCATCTCCTTTTGAGTTTTAGTAAAATTAGCCTTCTTCTCTTTGCTTGGACATTCAAATTGATAATGTCCTAGCTTATGGTAGTAATAACATTCCACAATGGACTTATCATAGCTTTGTGTGCCTCTCCCTCTTCCTCTCAATGAAATCCACCACAACCTCGTCCTCTTCCTCCTCTTGAACGATCTTCATAAGTCACTTTTAAAGCTTGCTCTTCAACCGCAGGGCCATTCATGCGTTGTTCATGCACCAGAAGACTACTTTACAGCTGATCAATAGTTAAGGTGTTAATGTCATTTGACTCCTCAATTGAGCAGACAACATAGTTAAATTTAGAAGTCATGGATCGTAAGATCTTCTTAATTACAACAACATCTCCAATGGTCTCACCATGAATTCTCATCATATTGACTATGGTGAGAGTTCGAGCAAAGTACTCATTTCACTGATTCTCCTTCTTTCATTTGAAGAACTTCAAAGTTCCTTCTAAGAGCTTGTAAATGTGCTCGTTTAACCCATGCTATTCCTTGGTACTTCTGTTTCAAGGAATCCCAAATACTCTTTGCTATATCTTTGTTCAAGATAGTCTCTAAGATTGACCTATCAATCGCTTGAAATAGATAATTCTTAACCTTCAAATCCTTTAGCTTCTGATCTTCGCTGGCCTTCCTTTGTCCTTTAGTGAGATCAACTTCCTGTGCTGTTGCAGGGATCCCATGGTCCACTAAGAGCCAATATTCCTTAGACCACAGGAAGTTCTCTATGAGCATTGCCCAATGATTATATTGACCATCAAACTTTGGAATCGTTGGTTGCACAAAGTTGCTTTTTGTCGCCATCTACACATAAAAAAACTACTGTTTTTTAAGTCTTTCGGGCTCTGATACCAAATGATAAAAACTGTTTGTTTTTGGTAAACCACAAGAGATAATAAATACATTTATTGAATAGAAGAGCTAGCTATTAAATAGCCTTACAAACAACTGAAAAACAAAAACTAAGCACACTGACAATGAGCAAACTAAATAATAGATCAACCTAAACAAATCATCCCTTAACAATAGGAATTATTAAATATATCCCAACTATCAAACTGAAATCTTAGTAAAACAACTTTAACAATGTGAGGTCGTTAAATTATCTTAGAGTTTCATTTCAAAGAGTATAAATATTTTTTTGTAAGATAATTTTAAGATTGGAATACTAGTAAAGTTGCCGTATATTGTAGCATAAAAAATAGAGATTTTCTTGCTTGATTCTTGATTGAAGTATGTTCTTCAAAAAATTGACTAATATTTACTGTGATTTTATACTTACAAAAATATTATATAAAGGATGTTTTTATAATCTCGGTGTATTGAAGTAAATTGTCTATTCTGTCAAGCTTAATTATCAATCTCAAGTCTAAAGAAAATAGATCATAGATGTTGGTTATGTGAATTCAATTAAAATTTCACTAGGTTCGCATCAATTTATCTCTGTTTTTTTTTGGGCGAAGAACAATACGCAGGAAAGGTAAATCTCATTGCATTTTGTTTGGTGCTGCAAATACCTATGTTCATGGAACAAGAGGAATTTGAGCTACAGTGGGTGGCTTCTCTGCAACAAGGAATTAATGAAGATACAGATTCTATAACACCAGAGTTGTTGATGTTACGGCAACAACGCGAATGCTTTCATCGTTTCCTTGTTCATAAAGTCACTGCTACAAAATTGATCTGTGTTTTCTGCACAATGTAAAGTTTTGGCACTGTGGGCGGCTTTGGAAATAGCAAGCTGTACAAGGACTTGTCATCGTGGGGACTGAAATGGGTCTGCCCTGCCAACTCTACGTTGCAGGGAATACATTTATTGTTTAACAAACGACACGGCGTCTGCTCTGGGCTCTAAAGAAACTATCTAAAGCCGACGACGTGTCAATTCATCTATTATATAACCAAACCAAAAAGAAAAAAGAAAAAAAAAACACACACAGAGACCCTAAAAAGTAAACCTCCCTCTCCCTTCTCCCCCTCCCTGTGCAAATCAAATCAAAATCCTTGAGCGACTCATAAACCATTGAATTCAAAAACCCTAAAATTTCTAAACTACGAATTAATGGTTTCCCTAACCTGACCACCTAAAAAAACATTCCTAGAGAAAGTATGGGTCGACCCGAACCCAGCGTCTTGTTCTCTCAAACTTTCGTTCATCCTCAACTGGATGAGTACGTCGACGAGGTAACTTACTAACCAATCCATCCTCTTCTTCACCGTATTACCTTCATTCTATGCTCTTCTCTTCTGAGGATTCATATTTTGAATTAATTTGTGTGCAGGTATTGTTCGCCGAACCAATTGTGATTACTGCGTGTGAGTTTCTTGAACAGAATGCTTCTTCTGCGTCACAAGCAGTGTCGGTACTGGGGTATGCCATCCATTCATGTCCTCATTCGCCCCCTTCAATTTCACTATAAAATTACAATCTTTAGTATAGTATTGATATTGTGCCTATGCTTAGTGCAGTTGGTTTTTGACCTTTTTTTATATTAATTATTAAGATAAGTAGCAATAATGCATGTTGGGTTGAATCTCATTTGCCAATGTTATAAGTTGAAATCTGTAAGGATTGTCATTTTTGGTGAAATTAGTCAATTTATAAAGTAGAAAGAGTTTGCTGAAATTTGTTTACAAATCATGGTAGTCACGGTGTCATCATTATCTGATGCTACGACTACCTTCACAAGTGCAATATAAAACTGTGCTTCATGCAATTACACGGAAGGGTAGAAATTGTATTTGTACTTTCTTTAGGTGGTGCCCTTTTTTGTTTTAAATTTTCCAATTTCCATCTTGGGATTCTTTAAGAATATATCCTGTATGTATTGTATCACCTATAATTTTTACTAGAAGATGAAAAGATGGATTTATTTTAAAATGATATTAGGATAGATAATAATAGTGATGAAAATTGAATGCAAGTTTCACAGTTGTTCATTGAATAGCATTTGGTCGGCACTCATGGTCAGAGGTTCAAATAGTGGGCATGTGGAATCAAATGCTATATTGGGTTTGGGTTTTTTTGTTAAATTACTAACATATTCTAAATCCTACAAGTTTTTGTTAATCATGTATTTATTGGGGGTTGGATGAAAATTGGTGCACAAGTTACCTGCAAAAAAAGTTGTCATCCCTAAGTTTGTGTACTGAATTTTGCTTAGAGATATGCCATATTGGTGCATGGCTTGAATTAGTCAGAAGCTTAAAATGGAACATATCATATAATCTCTCTTAATCATATCCTAAAGTGTAGTTGTATCATGCAGGGCTACGTCACCTCCTTCATTTGCTTTGGAGGTGTTTGTTAAGTGTGAGGGGGAGACAAGATTTAGACGACTCTGCCAGCCATTCCTCTATTCCCATTCGTCATCACATGTGCTAGAAGTTGAGGTGGTTAGCTTTTGATTTTCACCGCTTATTCACCCAATTTTTTGATTGCCCAATTATAGTGTGCTTTACATTCATTCAACTCTTTTGTTATTATCATTTCTTCTTAATCATGCCTTTCCCCCCCTGTTTTTTTTTCCTGCACTTCTTTCTTTAACTTTCAATAGGGAAGCTATGATTAAGCTTAAGTTTCCCGGCATGTATTTACTGCAGGCTGTTGTAACTAACCATCTGGTTGTGAGGGGCAGCTATCGCAGTCTAAGTTTGGTCATATATGGGAACACAGCTGAGGATCTGGGGCAGTTCAGCATTGAATTTGATGATAGCTCTTTAACTAATCTTGTTAGTTCTGCTGAGGGAAAGCTCGAGGATCTCCCTTTGGCATTACATTCAACTAATCGTACTGTTGAGGATTCTCTATCCTCTCTGAATGTATTATCTTTACCTGTTGCTGCTTCACATATATCTGCTGAGGTTAAGCAATTTTTGCAGCTGATTTTGAAGTTGCTGGAGCTCCCGAACCTTAGTGATTCTGTACATAGAGTTCTTACTACTGTAGTGAAAGCTGTTTGTTCCTTTGTCACCCGTGATTTGTGTTGTGAAACAGTAAATCAGAAGCACATTAAAATGTGTGGATCCAAAAACATTGAAGAGTTTCACCATGTTATCAATGAGGCTAGAAATGAGCTTCTCCAAGTGCTTGGACAAGTCTTAGGAGATGAATCGGCTGAACTTTTGGCAGACTGCACATTTCTTGAGTCGGAGGCTGACTTGGCTACTTCTAAACAGCTGGTGGACATGTTAAGCCAGTATTTCTCTTTTGAAAGGAACTCCACAAATGTTGGAGCTTGCCAGCTTTCACAGGTGACTGTGCTACTGCTTGCTTAATAAATTCTTCTAAAGAATCTATTTATTGAATCTAATTCAAAAAAACATATACTCTCTCTCTCTCTCTCAGTCTGCTTGCATGCAGAAACACATGAGGCATCTTTCTATCTCTTATCATTTTGCTAAATCTTGTCCATTTGTGATCTTGTGTCTTGATCATCAGAACAAGAGTGTCATTCTGGGTCTGAGCTTGGCTCTTTTATTGTGCTCTGGTAGAGAAAGCTGCTTTCACTTCGTCAGTAGTGGGGGAATGGAGCAGCTTGCACATATTTTTTCTAATGAGGTGCAGAATTCTTCCGCCATAATTTTACTATCACTTGGAGTTGTTGAGCAGGCAACAAGGCATCCAATTGGCTGTGAAGGATTTTTAGGTTGGTGGCCTCGTGAAGATGAAAATATCCCATCTGGTACTAGCAAAGGTTATAGTCAATTGTTGAAGTTGGTCCTACAGAGACCTCAGCATGATGTTGCTTCTCTTGCAACCTATGTCCTTCATCGGTTACGATTTTATGAAGTTGTTTCTAGATATGAGGTATGCTACCAGTTTGTGTGTTTAAGTGGCCCAGGTTGTTCCCTAAATTACAATGGTTCTAACTAGTGGTAATTTCATTCTCTTCCAGTTTTCTGTTCTTTCTGCTCTAGGGGGACTTTCTGCACTTGGAAGAGTTACAAGTGTTACGTCAGCAATGCTTAACAGTGCTAAATCTCAACTTAAGATGCTCTTGGTCAGTTCTAAATTTTCAATTGCATTTGTTTTGGCAGCATGCCAAACCATAATTCTTAGTTCTTATTTAGTGACAAGTGTTATGCAGAAATTGATAAATTTGCGTGGTCCAATTGAAGATCCTTCTATAGCAGCCTCTGCAAGTAGGTCATTGATCATTGGTCAAACAGAAGGATTATTGTCATATAAAGCAACCAGTAACTTGGTTGGTTCATCACATTGCTGCTTTTCAAACTGGGATATTGATTCCCATTTGCTGGCACTTCTCAAGGTATGCTACTTTCAGGCAGACATAGATACAAGTTCTTGTTCTCATATGTGACTTTTCATTTTATCTATGATGTTTCTTTTAAAGTAAATATTGCTTTTGCTTATTTCAAGTGATGAAGTCTTATAAACTTTATATCACTCACAAAGAGGTTTTGTGCCATCATATGTTATTTTGGGGAGTGATAGCTTACATGCTGATGAACATGAAACGCTATCATACACTATTATACTGAACTCATGTTTGCTTTCATTGCTGGGCTGAGCTATTCCTGAATATTTTTCATTTGTGACATTTCTTAGTGAAATCAAAATCACTGACTAGATTTAGGTTCCGATAGTGAAATCAAAATAAATTTATGACTTTCTTAGTGAAATCAAAATCACCTTTTCCAATTGATTTAAGTTGTTCATAAACTTTTGACTCAAAGAAAGTCATAAATTTATTTGCTTAGAAATAACTGTTGACTTGAACAAAAAAGTTGTTACTAATTGAACCCAAACTTTGCTTTAATCGAAAGTTAAAATTTTTATATTTTAACTTATGGATTCTAACTAAACTACTTTCCTTATTCAAAAAAGTTACTTTGTGTCATATTTTGGCAAATTTTCATGTAATTCAACTCATTTCTGCTCAAGTTATGTATAAATCAAAAGTTATACATAACTTGTGCAGAAATGAGTTGAATTACATTAAAATTTGCTAAATCAAAAGTTATTTTTCACAAGTCATACCAAATGAACTCTTAATATACTCATTTATGCATTGTGTGTGATGAGTTATTGGTCTTCAACTGTATTATAATTAGAATCATCACTTTTATAGACATGAGCACAAAGCCTCAAATGACTTATGTGGAGCAGGTAGGTGTGTTTCATTTTCCTTCCTGTATCCATTTCTATGCTTGATGGTGCCATGAGCTATTATCATGCAGCTTTCAGCTGGCAAGTGATGTGAAGCCTATGGATTTTACTTTTTGTTAGCTAAGGTTGTTAAATTGCACTTTTAACTAGGATTTGTAGTGGGTCTGCTGCTTGAATTTGATATGATCTTGTATTATTTATCAGAGTATGATTAAGTGAACGATTAGAATCTTTAGATAAAAGAAAATTTTATTAATTGGCTTAATCTAGATACTAAAGCATGATAACGAATAAGTCATCCTCTGAAATATGGAAACAAAAAACATGTCATAAAAGAGAAGCCAATCTTGGTGGGTATTAGCTGAGGAACCTGAAGCATGGGACCTCCAAGAAGAAAGGAAAACTATCCTATCACTCAACAATTGTCTTGAAGGGTATTGGTTTTAAAAATTCTAGCATTTCTTTCCTACCAGGTACATCATAGGAAGACAAATGATACAAAACTACAATCTTTCCTCCTAATGAAACCCACAAAAGAGATTATAATGAAATCCACCGCCATAGGTGAACAATCTGAACCACATGTCCCTCGCAAATGGGTGATGTAAAAATGGTCACAGTGAGACTCATCATTTTGATGACAAATAACACAATTTTGGGATTCTAAGGCTCTAGTAATATTTCCTTACAATTCAAGTTTACCCTCTAATTACTCAGTATGAATTTTTTTTTTCAAATCAATCAAAATGAAAATGGAGAGTAGTTAGATTAAGGAAATTTTGTGGTTAATATCAGTTTTTGATTTTTCTGGGTTCATATTAATATGATAAAGAAAAGATTAATTGCTTCTTGATCGAATAAATTGAATTAAAAAACTTCAAGCTCATTATCTTAGTCAATCCAGACAAAAATGTTTAGTGGGAACTTTATTTTTGTTATTATAGATTCACCAATGTTCTAACTCTACTCGGACAATATAAATTTTTTTAAAGTCACCCTTCTAGTTCTAAAAGCTCTATTGTTACACTTGGGGATTAAATAGCCTACTTTTTGAATTTGGTTTTCAAGTTTCTTCTATGTTCTTAACTGTTTTTGTGTGACATGATAATATATATGGAGACTTGAGAGGAAAAAATCAGAGAAAAAGCAAGAAAAGATAAAATAAAAATATAAAAGTCAGCTTTTTATTAGCTATTTACTTTGTAAAATGTAAAAACTTAAACTTATTAGCACCACAGGGATAACTTTGGGAAATTTTAAACTGTGGGCGTAGCAGTGGAACACTGATGAATCTATAAGAGCAAGAATGTGGTTTACTCAAATTTCTACTAGATATGAAATGTTTTGAAACTAAGTTCCGCATAAAGATGTAGGAGCTATATAATTGCAGAATATGGGATATTTCATATCATCATTCATTGAATATGGGAAACAGTTTGTCCCTTTCACAGTAAGATTTATAATATAAAATACTTAAAACAAGCAAGCCAGGCTTTTTAATAGTTGGTCATAGAACCAGGGAGATATATAACAGAAATAGAGGGATGTGAGGTGGAAGAGAGAATGGAAATGAAATGTCCTAAAACCTGATAAAGACAGGTTAATGTTTTTTATCAACCATTCTGTTTTACTCTTCTGTCACTAATCTTATTGAAGTTTAATCTGTTCAAGTTGGTCATTAACTTTATGAGGCTCAATACAAGAAGCAATTTAGAAATGCCAGAAAACATGTTTTAATGTGTGATTTCATGCTTTAATATGTTTTTATGCTAGTTGATACATGCAGCCCACTCAAGCCAGAAGAACAAATTATTTTACACAATATACTTTCTTACCAACAATGTTGTTAGCTAGATGATATATCTTGTAGAGATTTTTATATCCTAGATGGGCAGCAGAATTTCTTAGAAACCACTTTTTGTGCTAGCAGTTACGTCAGGATAAAGCATCCTCACTTTGAGCGCCTCCCCCCCTCAAAAAAAAAAAAAAAAAAAAAACCCTCTGAATTCTTAATTGATATCTTGAGAGGTTCATGAGCTCTTGTAGTAGTGCTGTTTTTGTTGGCTTGTATGATGCTTTAATCTTCAAATTACCAGCTGTTTCATCATATTCAAAATGTCTTCTTGGAAGCAGGAGAGAGGCTTTCTTCCTTTGTCAGCTGCACTGTTGTCGTCCCCCATATTGCGTTCAGAAGCTGTAGATGCCATGGATACATTTGTTGATATCGCATCAACTATTGGGGCCATACTTCTTTCACTTCTTATGTGTCGCTCAGGTTTAATTCTTGAAGTCCAATTTACTTTTTTCACAGGAAGTGAGATTGGTTTAATAAATATTGGTTTCTTTTCCAGGTTTAATTTTTCTCTTAAATTACCCTGAGCTTTGCACTACACTAATTGATGCTTTAAGGGGTGTGGGTGGTATGAATAGGGAAGAATGTGTTCCTCTACGTTATGCATCTGTTTTATTGTCCAAGGGTTTCGTTTGCAGTCCACATGAAGTTGGAGTGATTGTTGAGACGCATTTGAGAGTGGTTAGTTCCCTTACTTGAGTTCATGGTTTCTGTTTTATCTGGATTTAACTTTCATTTGAACCTCACATCCAAGTATTTAGTTTATCTAGATTTTCTCTTTCTTGCAGGTTAATGCTATTGATCGTTTGCTAATATCAACTCCACATCCCGAAGAGTTTCTATGGGTATTGTGGGAGCTTTGTGGCCTTTCCAGGTGGAACTGCATGGCCTTTTTAGCTTAGAAAACTTTTATCTTCAAATACACTGTTCATGGTTTTAATACATTATTGTTTGTGATGTACAGGTCAGATTGTGGGCGCCAGGCTTTGTTGGTTCTGGGATATTTTCCTGAGGTATGATAAATATGTGATGTCAATTTGCCTTGCCGCAAGTAGTTCCAATTCCATTTAAATTGCATAGACACTAAATCAGAAGTGTTAAGGCAGCATGCGTGCATGATTTAAATGTTGGAGATGCAATAATATCAAGTGATGTTGAAATTTAACTCCTTCATTCCATGAAATGTCATAGGTTGAATCTTTATATATAAAAACTTTTGTGCGATAACTTTAGTTTAGTGAATAGATGTCTTAGTTTTTCCTTGGACTAATATTCAATTTTGTTTTTTGGTTAGGCCATTTCAATCTTGATTGAAGCCTTACATTCTGTCAAGGAGTCAGAGCCAGTTGCTAGTGGTAGTCCAGAACTCTTACAATTAATTTTTAAATTGTTGGGGGTTTTACTTGTTTACCTGTATAACGGGCATGGATTGGTTGGGATTTTGTGTCTGCAGGAGCTTCTCCAATAAATCTTGCGATTTTTCACTCGGCTGCAGAGATTTTTGAAGTCATTGTCACTGATTCAACTGCATCTTCCCTTGATTCTTGGATTGGACATGCTATGGAACTTCATAAAGCGTTACATTCTTCTTCCCCTGGTTCCAATCGGAAAGATACTCCAACTAGACTGTTGGAGTGGTTTGATGCTGGTGTAGTTTATCATAAAAACGGGGCTATTGGTCTTCTACGGTATTCTGCTGTGTTGGCTTCTGGTGGAGATGCCCATTTAACCTCCACCAGCATTTTGGTGGCTGATTTGACAGATGTTGAGCAAGTTGTTGGAGATGCATTGGGTGGTTCGGACATAAATGTTATGGATAATCTTGGAAAGTTGATCTCTGATAAGTCTTTTGAGGATAATCCTCTTCGTGACTCATCCATAACACAGATGACAACAGCCATTCGGATACTGGCCTTTGTGTCAGAAAACTCAGTATGTAACTGTACTTTTCATCCATAATACTATGATGAATTTGTGAGTTATCTCATTGCAGTTCTTTTGTTAGACTGTTGCTGCTGCTCTGTATGATGAAGGTGCTCTCATAGTTATTTATGCAATTCTGATCAAGTGCAGCTTGATGCTTGAAAGGTCATCAAACAGTTATGGTTAGTTACTAAATTTGTTTTCAGTATGTTTATTATATGAGCGAAATATGTATGTAAGAGTTTATAAAAATGATTTTGTATGATCTGGGTATTTTGTGGCTTCTTTATGATGCCTTGCTTTAGCTTTTAGGAGAGCTATTTTTTTATTAATATGTTTGGAGGATGCATTATCCACCTTTTCTTCCTGCTGTTATAGTCTCTCCTCTTGGTTTTTTAGAAGAAATTTCTTGTTTTATCTTAAAACCAATTAAAAGCTTATAAAAGGGAATATAACTGGTTTAATCTTCTGTTCATTTTTTTTTTTAATTTCTAGTGATTAGCTATTTTATATATGAGACATGAACTCCATGTTGCCTTGAACAGATTACCTTGTTGATGAGGGTACAGAACGCAATTCTACATCTGATTTGCTATTGGAACGTAATCGTGAGCAGAGCTTGGTTGATCTTTTGGTACCTACTCTGGTATTGCTGATCAATCTTTTGCAGAAATTACAAGTGAGTTGCTTTTTGTGATGACTCTCTTGATAGATCTCTTACTTTTCCACCTTGATCTTCTTTGAAAGGAAATTTTATTTGAAGTAGACATGCAGATGAATGACGATGAACACTTATTTAGGGTACAAATCTATTTGTGAAATTATGAACTGGGTTAACTTGAGATGAGTCTAACTGAATGGCACAGCAACCTTGAGCTACATTCTTGGCAGAAGTCTAGGTGTTTGCTTGGTGTGTTGGTTTATATTATGATATAATACAGCTTTGCCCTTGCTAATTCTTTGCCTGGACATAATGCGATTGAAAAATATCGGACCCTAAGAGCTGCTAATGGGCATGTAGGTTTATGTATTTTTCTAGAACACTTTTTACTGATCACAAAGAGGTGAAAAAGAGTGCAAATTGTTCTGTGACAGTATATTATAAGTGTCTAATTCAAAATCTGTGTTTTGTAGTTGGTTTTTTTTTCTCACTTTGTTTTTAGTTAATTTTGTTTAAGTTAAATGACTTTTCAAGTCTTGGCTAATGGAGTTGATTTTCTGTAATGTTCATAGGAAGCTAAAGAGCAGCACAGGAATACAAAACTAATGAATGCCCTTTTGCGACTGCACAGAGAAGTTAGGTAACTTGGCATTTTCTCATGTTTGCCTATAGTTGTGCTTCCATTGTCTGCATATTTCAACTGAATCATGGTGCTCGCAGTCCAAAGCTAGCTGCAAGTGCTGCAGACTTATCATCTCCCTATCCTGATTCTGCACTTGGTTTTGGAGCTGTCTGCCATCTTGTTGTATCAGCACTTACTTGTTGGCCCTTATATGGCTGGACTCCTGGGCTTTTCCACTCTCTTCTTGCAAATGTTCAAGCTACTTCACTGTTGGCCTTGGGTCCAAAGGAAACCTGCAGTTTGCTGTGTCTTCTGGTAAGAAAGTTATCATTATATACCACTTCACTTAATCAATTTTGTGATGTTAAACAATTCCATGATTGGGCCTAATGTTCAAGGGCTTGCTTGAGTTGTGGATCAGTCACATATCTCCAGTTTACTTCTCAGCTCTGCTAGGTGTGAACAGTTGCACATTTGGGTCATGCATGTTGACTTCTGTCCGAGTACTTGTATTTGGTTCAGAGTACGCTTATATTTTTCCATCTTAAAGTCAATGATCAATGTTGTGTTTTCGACACTATTTAGTTGTGAGGAGTTGTCATGGATCTCTAATTGCATTGTTTGAATGATAAGAAATAATTCTATTTAGTGATCATTTTGAAGTGAATTATTTTCCAAGTAGTGTCCATTTTTATGCAAGTGTTTGACTAGTTTTTCCCTCTAATTTTATTGCAAGAATGATTTATTTCCTGAAGAAGGTGTCTGGCTTTGGAAAAATGGAATGCCCATGTTAAGTGCGCTAAGAAAATTGGCTGTTGGGACATTATTGGGGCCACAGAAGGAGAAACAGGTTGACTGGTATCTGGAGACTTCACACCGTGAGAAACTGCTTAACCAACTGACACCACATCTCGATAAAATTGCACAGATTATCGAACATTATGCTATATCTGTATGTATTCCTTCTTAGTGTACCTCTGATGTAACAATTTCCATTTTTGAATAAAAACAAGTGCCTCTATGCGCGACTTCAACTTACTTTTTAATTTCTTTTGGAATTTTTTTTGAGCAGGCATTGGTGGTCATTCAAGACATGCTTCGGGTTTTCATAATTCGAATTGCTTGCCAAAAGATTGAGTATGCTTCTTTGCTTCTGCAGCCCATTTTATGCTGCATCCGCAATCATCTTTCTGACTTGACTTCTCCATCAGAGATTGATGCTTACAAGGTTCTTGTGTCTGCAACTACCAAATTTTTGTTTTTCACTTGTATCTTTTATTAATTTCTGTTCTCTCTTTCAGGTTTACAGATATCTTGATTTTCTTGCGAGCATATTGGAACATCCATGTGCAAAGGTTTGTTACTTCTGTGGTGTACCAATAAGTTTTTGGCATCTGCTTTTAATCCTCCCTCCCTTACCCCTTCCTCTCTCTCTCTCTCTCTCACACACACACACACACACACACACATACGAACACATATATGTAAACCTCATATCAGCAACTTGTTTCACTCACTGATTTTCGTTGTTATTAGGAACTGTTATTGGAGGAAGGCATTGCTGAGATGCTAACACAAGTGCTGGAAAGGTGTTTAGTTGCTATCGGTTCAGATGGAAAACAGATCTCAGATAGTAAAATTTCAGCCAAGTCTGGGTTTACTTTGATCAGTTGGTGCTGTCCCGTGTTCAAGTCCTTCTCACTTCTTTGTGTTCCTCGAACACCTTTACCATACCCCGTGAGACATGATTTGTGAGTAAACATAAGATAATATTTATGTGCATTCTCTGTTTCGCCTCCCCCCCTGACATGATGGGATTTGACATTATGTTTACTAAACTTCTTGGTGGTGTATTAGGCACAGTTCTGCAAGTTTAAGTGCTAAAGACTGTTCATTGATTCTACCATATCTGCTTAAGTCCTGCCAGGTAACTCTTTGTTCCTTTCTATACATTGAGGAAGTGCTAACATACAAACTCTTTGTGTTAATTGGTTTGTCGTCTTCTTTGCTAAGGAAGTGTATTTCTGATATTTATGTTGCGAGTGTCTGAGAACTTGAAAAAACTTTAAGGATGTGTAAGACTGAGAATCTTTGGAGCTTGTGGTTTGGAAAGGGAAAGGGTTAGATTCTTGCTCTTAATTATTTTGGATCACCTTGATGTTTCTGGTCCAGAAAGATTTTGAGAGGAACTTGTGTCTTGCTTCATTTGAGTCGACCAATAACTGGGAATGCCCTCATTTTTCAGGTCTTACCGGTTGGAAAAGAGTTGCTTTCTTGCCTTGCATTCTTTAAAGATTTAGGTTCCTGCAATGAAGGTCAAAGTGCTTGTGTGACGACTTTGCATCACATCAACACCAGCATTGAGGAACATGAATCTGGAAAAGGACAGGAAAGGAATGGGAATTATAATTTGGATGACATTGAATGGAGAAAGCATCCTCCTTTGCTTTCTTGCTGGATTAGGTTGTTGGAATCAGTGGATTCAAAAGATGACGCCTCAATTTGTGCACTTGAGGCTGTTACTACATTATCTATTGGTGCTTTGTGCTTTTGCTTGGATAGTAAATGGTGAGTCAGCTTGTTTTTTTTGTCCATGAATTGGAGTATAATTTTAATGGTTGACTAGGATTATTGAGTAATATGCTATTGTTTTAGTAGTTTATGAATTGTATTTATGTTGGAAAACCCTATAATCTGCATATGCTTGTAGTATATATTTTGGATGCTTGAATTTGGCCATAATTTGCAAGTGGTATTCATTGATATATGGTTTTACTAGCGTCATCTAATACACTGACCTTGTCCACATTTTCTTTTTGGTAGTAGTTTGAACTTCAGTGATGTGGTTGAGTTTGAGAGCCCAATCAAGAAAAATGGTGCTTGGTTTTTTAGTTTCTGGCTGATTTTGTGACAATTTGACAAGCTTGATTCACAATTTTCCTTGGCCTTTCTAATCAAGCAGTTACCAAGCTGAACTCATTTATGCAATGAATAATCTTAGAAGCATTAAGAGAGCCTGTTTTGAGTTTTTTGGTCTGACAGCCATAGTGCATTGTCACCATTTGTGATGATTACATGAGATATGAAACTCCTCTGATATAAGAGAAATTAAACAACAAATAGACTGTTTATCTATGTTTTTGGTATCAATAACTGGTTTTTATTTAATGAAAAGTATATTCTGAACATATATCATACGATAAACAATTATTAGTGCATTGTCACCATTTGTGATGATTGCATGAGATATGAAACTCCTTTGATATAAGAGTAATTAAATGTACTGAACAAATGAAGATAGTTATAGGTAGGATGGAGAACACTCAACGATTAAACAACAAATAGACTGTTTGTCTATGTTTGGTATTAACAACTGGTTTTTATTTAATGAAAAGTATATTCTGAACATATATCATACAATAAACAATTATTTTCTATGAATGTCAGATAAGATCCATAACATTGTTAGCAGCTCTGTGTTTATATTATTTTGTATACCTGTTAGCAGACAACTATTTCAATTTTTTGTGCAAGGTTTATTATGGCATTTGAATAATTTATGTATGTTATAGGCAGTGTTGTCAAAAGACACTTGGGTGTTTGCCTAAGCGCTACAGGAGAGGCGAGGCCATAACACCTTTATTAGCCTCAGGCGATGATTTTAATGAAGCGCTATTGCTCGCCTGCCTATTTGCTGGATTTTTCTTTTTAACTGATTTATGTTTTGACCTATTTGTCCATTTTTTTAATCTACCAGAAAAACAATTTAGGGGTATTTTTGTAAAAAACAAAGATTAGGGTACAAAAAAATAAAAAAAACTTCTCTCTTCTTTTTGTTATCTGCTGTCTTTTTGTTTCATTCTCACTTAATTTCTTTCTTCTTCACTCTTTCTCTCCCTCCCTCCCTCTCACCCCATGTTATTCCTTCTTTGTCACTCTCTTCACATGTCCATTTTAATGGTGTTATGTTGCTGAAATTTCTAACTTTTTTTTTGGTTCTTGCTGTGTTTTTTAAACTTCAGTTGATATCGTGTACTTACTTTCATGGTTTGTGCAAAAATTAAAAAAATTAGGTAGTACTTAGCATATGCTACTTTACAATATTTTATATTTTCTTTTGATTTTCTAATGAGAAATATAACTTTATATGAATATGTTATGGTATTTTATATATATTTTAAAGTTAATATTATACATTTATTTTCTTTAATTTATAGCATATCGCCTTGGTTCATTTGGGCGAGTGCCTAGTGCCTCGGGCACTATACAAGCTTGGCCCCTTTTAGCGCCTTTTGCCTTTGACAACACTGGTTCTAGACTTCATTGATAACTTTTGGATCCTGGTTATCAATAAAACCATTTCAAATTTTGTGCTAGGTCTGTTTTGGCAATTTAGAGATTTTTTTTCTTGTCTCTAGGTTTCTGTTCATGGTTTTGAATAATTTATTATGATATAGGATTCCTCATCAACTTTTGTTCCTGTAATGATATGCCGGTCATTTATCCATTAAGCTGATAGTTTCTTATTCTTCTCTTAGTAATTTGAATTTGAATGGGGTGGCTGCGATAAAAAAACTTTTCGGTATCCATGATGATATGGATGGGACAGATAGCTCTCCAGAGAACATAGGTTTCATACTGGAAATGATTACACTTCTGAGTTCAAAGTTAAATGATGATGACTATCTAGCTACAGATATGAGGGAAAGTTTGTATCAAGTAAGTTGATTAAAATGTTTGTCTTTAAATTATTTCTTTTATCATCATTGGTTTTGTGGAAGCTAACTGGGTGTCATCAATTTACAGGCTTCAGATTCTGCGAAGTCATTGCTGCTATTGTTGCAGAAGCCCACTGGTTCAGTTACAATAGATGACATTATGAGCAGTGAAGGCATTCAATCTCTACCATCAAATGAGCTTCTGGTTCATTCAAGAATAAATCAGATGGCAGATGGCACTGCTGAAAAGTTTGATGGTTACCTTTACCTAGGAGGCCTTGGAGATAAATTTCTGTGGGAATGTCCAGAAACCTTACCTGATAGATTGTCGCAGAATCCTTCTATGAAAAGGAAATTAGCATCATTGGATGGTTCTGGTAAGCGTGTCAAGGGAGAAACTTCAGTGGCTGAAGCTACTGTACAAAATGCATTTTCACGGGGAATGGGTTCATCAACTGCTCCTTCTGGTCCGACTCGCAGGGACACCTTTAGGCAGCGCAAGCCAAATACCAGTAGGCCTCCATCCATGCACGTTGACGACTATGTTGCTAGAGAAAGAAGTGTTGATGGTGTTAGCAATTCAAATGTTATAGCAGTCCAGCGAGTGGGATCTACAGGTGGAAGACCTCCGTCAATTCATGTGGATGAATTTATGGCCAGGCAAAGAGAACGCCAGAATCCAATGGTAGCTGTTGTTGGGGAACCTTCAGCAAAGGTTAAGAATGCAACCCCTGCGAATGATGTAGACAAGGAAAAAGACAACAAGTCTAAGCAATTGAAAACTGTTCTGGATGATGATCTTCAGGGAATAGATATTGTTTTTGATGGTGAGGAGTCTGAATCTGATGACAAATTGCCTTTTCCTCAGCCTGATGATAATCTGGAGCAGCTAGCCCCTGTCATAGGCGACCAAAGTTCTCCCCACTCGATTGTTGAAGAGACTGAGAGTGATGTTAATGGAAACAATCAATTTTCTCATTCACACACACCATTAGCATCTCATGTTGATGAGAACACCCAAAGTGAATTCTCTTCAAGGATGTCTGTTTCACGACCTGAAATGCCGTTGACACGAGAACCAAGTGTTTCTTCGGATAAGAAGTTTTTTGAGCAACCTGATGATGCAAAGAATACCATTAAGACTTCTGCTGGCTTTGATTCTATTTCAGCTGCAAGTACTTCAGGTTTTCCTCATCAGATTCCAGTTGATTCAAGGATGCCTCCACAAAATTTCTATATGAAGAACAGCTTGCAGCATTCTTCAGGATCTCGAGGACTTTATGACTCTAAAATTCCTCTGAATCAGCCACCTTTGCCTCCAATGCCACCTCCAGCAATGTCATCCATGATACCTCAGAATCATGATCCAGGCCCAACTCAGTCATCCCCCTATGTTAACTCTGGAACAGAGGTGCAGCCTCCACTTCCTGCAGCCTTCCAAGTAAGATAAGATATGCTGTCGATTTAAAAGAAATTTTTTCTGCTATCCTGCTGCTATCGCGTGTTCTTCTGCATTTGTGTAATCAAACTTTCCCCTCTTTTGCAGGTTCAGTCAGATTATCTATCTGCATTTGGTAGCAATCCTTCCATTCAGATGCCAGATTCCAAGTATTCACGTGCTTCTATCTCTTCTCCCAGTGGATCTGCCGGGCCTCACCCACCACTTCCTCCTACACCACCTCCCTTCTCATCTAGTCCATATAATTTACCTTCTTTAAATCCTTCTACTTCTCAATCTTCAGTATATACTGTTGGAACAAATGAGCTTCCCCAGACCTCTACTTCACCACCAATTGATCCGAGATTAGGAAATCTCTCTGTGTCGGGTGCTGGTTTAACTTCTTATATGCCACCTCCTCTAATGCCACCCATGGTTTTCAGTAGGCCAGCTACAATCCCTGTGACTCCTTATGGAAGCATCCCCACCCAGCAGCAAGGCGAGAGTCCAAATGTCTTGCAAAATCTCTCCATTCCTCAGCCTTCTGTTCAGTCAATACATCAGCTGCAGCCTCTTCAGCCTCCGCTTCGACGTCCACCACAGCCACCTCAACATCTTTGGTCACTTGCACAATCTTCTCAGCAGCTGGAACAAGGGGGGTCTTTGCAAAGTTCTATTCAAATGCAAGGCCATCAATTACAAATGCTGCAACAACAACAACTCCCTTCTGTGCATGCTCATTATCAAGCTCAGCAGCAAGAGCTTTCTCAGTCAAGGCAGCAGCTAGTTGAGCATGCACAGCCACATGTTATACATCAGCAGGGAGATGTTTCATCCCAGCAGCAACAAGATCTTGGAATGTCGTTACAGGAGTACTTCAAGGATCCAAAAGCTATCACGGTACCTGCATTTTACAGCCAAGGAACATAGTTTATGGTTTTGAAATGTACTTGCTTTATTTCACCTTAAGTTAATTCTCTTGTTTTATGGCAGTCTTTATTGAGTAACAAGGAAGAGCTGTGCCGGCTTTTGGAGCAAAATCCAAAATTAATGCAGATGCTTCAGGTTATTATCATCAAATTTCTTCCTCATTTTTCCAACTCTTATGTGCTAGTTCTTGTTTCTCACTGATGTTGAAACTGTGAAGTTACAATAATAATTGAAGCCTTTGTATAAACAAATTTCAGTTTTTGGGCGAGAGCTTAAAGTCAAGCTGACTATTATCAAACCAAGCCAGCCATAACTGAACCAAGTCAAAACAAACCACATGATTTAAGTTTCAGGCTCTCAACCCCTTGAAAGAGTTCAAAAACTGCCCTGCTCTTGAGAGTTCTGTTACAAGATTGATCACTACCATCTATGCCAAAATAAGATCATATGATGTGTAAATCAGTGTAGCAGTTGGTGATATATAAAAAGAATCAAGACCAAACCTATGCTTTTAGAAGTAAAATCCAAACCAAGTAGTTAATTTGGGTCCAGTTTCAGTTTCCCTTGTGATCCTGAATTATCAGGTGTGGTGTTGAGCTATTCCTATCGTTCAATCCTTTTGGTCTTTCAGTTGGTTTTTATGAGATTTGAGGTATTGTAATGATAGTTGTCTCTTAAATATTCATGTTTTTCTTCTTGTTTACAGGAAAGACTAGGCCAGCAATAGCATCAGTCTGTGGATTTAAATTTTGATCTCGTTAGCTTCTTCAGGGTACATTCAACGGAGCTGTAACTGTGTGTCCATGTTGCATCAAGTCCCAGCTTCCATTATCCCATTCTGCAAGAATTGTTTTTCAGCCTTGTCCACTGAAATTTTTTGCATAAATGCTGTACAATATGATGTCATTAATTCTTGTTGTACTGTAAATTATCATTAAATTGCCTATTATGTGGTTATTTTTTCCAAAGATGACAATGTTGGCTTCCAGGTTCCCAGTATTGGTTGTTTCCCTCTCCAAAATATGATACAATTATGCTGTAAACTGTATGAAGTTGTAGGATTAGTTGTCTTATAACTTGAAACTGTAGAGTAGATAATGCAAATGTGGTTATCTTATTGTTATCAGAAGAAGTCAGAATCTTGCCATCATTTCACTCTGATTGCTGTGAAGAGTCATGGTTGTTGAATGAGCCTAAATTTGTGTTAAGGTAGGAAGTTGTGGCTTCCTAGGTCTAGTTAATTCCTTGTGTCTCCTTCATGTTCTTGAGTTAGATTGTTGATCTGATCTCGGAAGCATTTTTATAGGAAATCCTCTTGAGGTTTTGGTTCAAGATGTTGCTTCATCTTCAAAATTGGACACTTTCACTGATGCGGTTTCTGTATATTTTAGTTGCAGAATGGGAGAGTTACCTGGATAATGGAATATATATATATATATATATATTGAATAATATGGGTGTCCGGTTAATTTATATGTATTTTAATTAATTTTATGGGTTTTAAAATTAACTGTACATTTTAATAGTATCGAGAGGATTTGAATTCATGATTTTTAGAGAATAAATTTAAAATTATTTTTTAAACTGTTTTCACCTTCATGTTTAAAATATTGAACTTTCAAGCTTTCATTCAATGAAGCTTATTTAATTTTTATTATTTTTAATGTATTTTAAAAAATACAAAATATAAAGGATGATTTAAGAGGAAAAAAAGAAAAGGAGTTAAGATGACAAAGGATAAATGAGAAAAAAAAACAAAAATAAAGGAAAAATTACAAAATGATTTTATCAATATTATTTTTTCTGGGTTGTAGGGATGTCTACAATATAAATGCATAAACATATATAAAAAGTATTTAAATTAATTTTTTTTTTGATGTTTTTAAAGATTATTTAAAAATTAAATTTTAAATAAAAAATACCTTGAATAAAAATATTTACCACGATATTAAGCGACCTAGCCTACAAAACCTAAATAAAAAACAAAAAGAAAAGAAAAGAAAAGAAAAGAAAAAACCCAGCCGTGATTCCTTCTCTCTCAACCGTAGCCTTTGTTCCACTAAAATCCTACTGCCCAGAACATTAAAGTCAGCCGCCTCTCTCATACGGTTTCTGTTATCACAGCAACTCCAATCACCCATATATTTCACAGCAGCTCCAGTCACCGATCAACTAATCCACCAGGTTTCTCCATCAGCGACACCCACAACCGCTCCAGCATCAAGCTCTCTCAGCCGCTGCTCCTCTTCGTCAGCACCAGCAGCACCCCACCACCAACCAGAACGTCTTCTTCTTTTCATTACTGCTTTAGTAAGCCTCAAGACTCCAAGGGGTTCCCTTTAATTTCGTTTATAATCAAACTCTCAATCTGAGGATTTTACTTGTTTATGTATTTGCTTATTGTGATTCTTTTAGCTTTGCTGTTTTGTTTCCTTATTCACCAACTGCTTCCTCGTTAAAATTCTTATACGGGTGCTTTTTGTCTCCAAAGCAAACGGGTGTTTTTATTTACTTTGCACTTTGTGCTGCCTAGCGTGTGTTTTTGTGTGCATGTGCAGTATAGAAACACTAGGTTTGGTTGATACATTAATCTTGTCTCTTGTATTTTGTGCGCCTAGACTTGATGTTTTTATGTAATGTAATCGGATCAAGCAAAAAGTGTCTAGAGGAGAAGTGAGAATGGACTCTTGAGATGACGAAAAGAGAAAGATTTTTTTCTCCTCTGGTAAACGATCTGTCTAGGCTGGTTCTAGATTTTGAATTGTCATGCTTTAATGCTAGGCTACTTGTAGTTGTCTTAAGGTTATGATATGAACATTCATAAATGATAGTAATGATAGATTATTTTAATTTCTCTGTAAATAAAATGTTCCCCTAAAACCCTTGGAAGCTCACTGTTAGTTTGTTTAGGTATGGGAGGAATGGACCAACTTTTTATTGTTTTGACCCCAATAGTAAACCACTTTGTCATAAACCTATTCTTGGCCCTTAAATTTTTTTTTTCCCATGTTTTTTTTTTTTAAATATGAAATTTCGAAATTTGTAAAAAAAGTTTGTTTTTTTTTTCTTCAAAGAATCAATATGTGAGTAGTATAATCCTTAAAGGGGTTCAATTCCATAGAAGTTGAAACTTTGCGGTTTCAAAAATTATAAGGTTTTGTTTTTATTAAAGATCGGAAAAATCCTTCAAAAGGTTCTATTTAGAACTTCATAAAAATAAAATACAAATCGCGTAAGCAAGGGGAAGGGGTCAAAGCCTAATTTACCTTTTTTTCTGATTCCGCGCCTGAGTTTTTAAATTGAGGATGAGGCCATGTTATTAGGCTTGGATCCCAAATCACTATCTTATGTCCTAGAAACCTTTCCCTCTTACAATTAACACAGGCATAGTTTAGGCAAAACCTTAGCATACAAGTACAATAAGTATATTTTATCTTAAAAAATGAACACGAAACAACTTATCTTAGGTAGATTATTTTAGAGTGATTTAATCTTTTTTTGAACATAACCAGTTCTTTACCTAGAACCTTTAAAAAATTAGTTAGGGTTTTTAATTATTATAAAACTAGGTGGCAACTTCTTTTTCTTATTTTTACCTTTTTACATAATAGCTTTGCTGAGATATCCCCTGTGAAAAATTAAATTGTCTTCCTCAATGTCTTAAGAAATAGGCTAGTTCACACAATAAGACCATTTAATACTAATACTGCAAGATATTTTTTGTTTCCATTTTACCCATTAGATTATAGATTGTTTCAAACTTCTATATACGAGATCATAATCTGTTACAAGTGCATTTGTATTATAAACATGTTGTAATAAAAAAATCAATTTCGGTTTTATGATGCATGAGACCAATTGAAATATGGTCCTTATTGATACTTTAGAACTACTATGTTGCATTTTGGACATTTAAATACATTAACAAAGACCCTAAGAATGAGCTGGGTCAAGGAAGGTGCTGCAAATATGGTATTTCTTTGCAAACATTGAAACTTTATAGTTTTCTATGTACGAAGTTTAAAACTTTGATTCAATCCAGCAAACTCCAATGCTACACCAACTTTGTGTGCTTCTTAATGCCATTTCCGCATATTGAAGAAACTTATGTTTTTTTAATTATGGGTTATGGTTTTTTGTCATTTGGATATTTGATACTTTTTTAATTATGGGTTATGGTTGTTGTCATTTGAATATTTGATACTTAATTTGTTTTTTGTATTTTGGATATTTGAATTATAGTTGTCAATTTGAACTTTTAAGCCTTTAAATTGTGATTTGCCTTTTGGATTAATTAAAAATTATGTTGAAATTGGGGTTGGAATTTGTGTTGAAATTGAGGCAGACTTAAATTCAGCTAGCTGAATCAGTTTCATGTAGTACATCATTGACCTAGTGGGTTGACGACTCAGGTTCTTCAGGCCACAACAAAACAGTCCACTCCCTCCCTAGAATAAGAAAAAGCACCAGCATCCATCCAGTACTACGCAGTCCCACAAAACCAAACACACGCACAAGCATGAATACCGACTCTCTCTTGTTTATCTCGACTGACAGATATGTTTCTCATCTTTTGCCTTCCAATTTTCTGCTTCCTATCAGGTGAATTTGGAACCCTAGCTTCCCCAAACTTGTTTTCAAAGCATTGAATGAATGGAAAATTATAGAATCGCAAGTGCAAGTTAATTGAAAAGAGTAGCAAATAGCAATGAGCATGGAGGCAGCGCAGAAAAAAACCCCTGCACAGATTGTCAGATTAGACAATGCCTTCAAAATGGTAACAAAATCCTTCTCTTTTTATGTTTTTTTATACTAAAGTTCTGCTTATTTTTATGTGTGGTTTTCCCCTTTCTTCCCTTACACTGGTCAGTTTTTCAACACCCTAGAAAGCATAAGAGAGAGACAGGCTTCAATGCTGTGATTCAATGTTTACCAATTTCAAGTTGCTGTTTATGGGAAATTTTTGAACAAGTAGAGCAGTCCACTATAGTCAGTGAAACAGAAACCCCATATTTTCCATGAATCATAAGGTTTGGTGATGATTTTTTTAGTAACCCTATCCTGTTCATAAGAAAATAGCGAAGGACATTGTAGATTTAGGAAGAAGTGGAGTATAGTTAGAATGAAACATTGACTTTCAATCTAGTGGAAGAGCAGCAGAAATTTTACCTCTTTTGTGTTTTGTTCTTCCTTTTGTTTCTTAACATTGCTGTGTGCAGGCTGGACAATGGGTCAATAACATGAGCAAGGCTGTAGAAGATGAACCAGCAGAAGTAGAATCAGAGGGCCGGCCTTCTAGGTAGTATAGCCATCTTTACATTTTCAATAGAGGATTTTGCTGCGTCATTATGAGCTGTATGTAAGAAATCTTTGCATGTTTTTTTTAGGCTCGGACTTGGTGCAAAAGAAGTTCCACGCCATTCTAAAGCTAGACTATCAAATGACCCTGTCGAAAGGAGGTTATATGCCAAGTTGGAAGCTGGAAAGAGAAGAGCTGCTAAAATTATTGAGGAATCCATTGTACCAGCTAGAGATTGTAACGTGGATGATGACAGTGACGGAGAATTAGAAAGCAGAACCAGTACATTTGCAAAGAAGAGACCAGGTCCTCAAGTACAATCTCTACAAGTTAAGAAGAAACAGAAGTAACTTGTTACCTTATCAAAGATCAAATGTAATGTTTGTGTTTTGTATCTGTTAAATC
>Ga0307511_10001334_pt1 | contig 26169 bp, 15 predicted proteins | sample 13_EM_MG_FD_200266 | JGI IMG/M metagenome (GOLD analysis project Ga0307511, IMG submission 200266) | Populus trichocarpa ectomycorrhiza microbial communities from riparian zone in the Pacific Northwest, United States - 13_EM | ecosystem: Host-associated > Plants > Roots > Unclassified | place...
GTATAACCGACACCTATGCTATGAAAGGAACTTGATTTGTTGTTAACATAAGTTATAATCATGAATGCCTGACAACATTTACAAGTATTAGCATTATTCGAATAAGATAACTAATGTAATCATGTTAACAATTTATAATCCGATTGGAACCTCCTTTGTGTGTGGTTTCCAGTTGAGTAATAAAAAGAGTTTATACTATACTTGTTTGAAATACCATTAGTGGATCCTCTAACCTTAAGAATTATTTTATCCTTGTTTAATCCTTACATCAATATCACATCTCAAAACTCTCTTTAACTTATTATTATTATTGTTGTTGTTTATAATTTATATAGTTAACCTCCTTGTGGTTCGACCCCGGTCTTGCCGGGTCATTTATTACTTCGACACTCCTGCACTTGGGACAAGACATCAATCTTTTGGTCGTGTCAAAGACCAATTCTTTGAATGATTTTATAAGGACTAATATACCTTAGGACTAATTTTCCATTCATTCCAAACTGCATGATGTTTTTCCAAGGTGCGACCTTAAAAATACTTGGTCGTCTACCATAAACTCAAAGGACCTTCTTCTATTATATACATAACTTTTTGTTTTCTGTCCTAAGCCCCATTTATTATATCTTTTATGCTTTTGACTTTTTTCAAGGTAATTTGCTCCAACTCCGGCCTAATTAACTTCCTATCACCAACTTCTTCCCAATAAACTACGATTCAACATTTCATTCCAGACAAGACCTCGTAGGGAACCATTACTATTGTAGCCCAATAATTGTTATGGTAAGTGAATTCAACAAGTGGAAGATGGTCTTTCCAGTTGCCCCTAAATTCTAATATGCAAACTCTTAACAAATCCTCTTAGCTTTGGATGGTTCTTTCTGACTATCCATTAGCATGAGGATGAAAAATGGTGCTTAAATTTATTTTTATCCACAGAGCACGCTAGATACTTGGCCATAAGCATGAAGTGAGTCTAGGGTCTCGATCTAAGATGATTGATAACGGCACCCCATATAATCTCACCACTTCATTTACATACAACTTCACCAATTTATCTATTAAGTCAGTAATTTTCATAGGCAGGAATAATGCAAATTTAGTTAGACAATCTAGGATGACCCATATGGCATCATTTCATTTCCTTCCTATACAAAATCCATAGTAATGTTTTCCTACATCCATTTAGGTACCAAGAGTGATTGTTATGGTCTATTGGCTTCTAGTGTTCAATTTTCACTTGTTAACACACACCATATTTCGTTATATACTCGGCTATTTCTTTCTTCATGTTTGGCCACCAATAAAATTAATTTAAGTCTCTGTACATCTTAGTACTTTTAGGATGTACAACATAACTAGATTTGTGAGTGAAAGTTCATTTTCCTGTTTACCACCTATTAATAAATAATCTGATAACACTTTGCAAACACTAATCAGTAACCAAATAAATAAATAATGTTGAAAACTTAAATGCATAAGGTATTTAGTTATGAAGGGAAAGCCTTTTGAAGAACTCTTCAAAAGTTAAAAAACCATCCGGGGCAGCCAAACCCAGGATAGATAATTTTTCTCACTAGTTTGAAAGATTACAAGAGGCATATTTCTGAACACAACTCTTTGTGTCTATACTACCTTATTTGATAAGACAATGAACCATATTATGTCTCTTACCACAGTAGCTTACCACTACATCTAATGATTTTCAAATTGTTGTCATCCTAACTAGAAGCTCCAATTGCTAACAGTTCACATAGGAACTCCTCCTAGGAGTCTGCAGGCTCTCCAACTCTTCAAGGACTAATTCTCCTGAATTTCCTACACACTGCTCAGTGTCAAAAGTATATCTTGCGAAACTCTGTGTAAAATGCTTAGCTGGTTGGCACACTTGCTTCAATATAATTGATGCTTTTACATTTTGAAACTCTCTTTTGAAGCACACATTTCTTTAGACTTAATCTTCCTTATATACATGTCTTATGTGATATGGATAAGGATAATTTTCAAGTTTCCTAGCCTGTCATGTTGGTAATAGACTGCTCACGTGTTTTACAAAAAAACTGATAAAGTTATCTTCAGATAATGTTTTCTACGCTATATGAACTTATCTCTTAAATAATCAAAATAATTACAGAGAAGATAATGCTAATTAATCTTGATAAACTTCCATATTAACCTAATTATCTTTTTACCAACCGTAAAAAAATCTTTACTAATCTAAGTCAACAAAGCGACATTTACAATCTCTTGTTTTAGCCTGATTTGTGACAAAACATACAAAAATGAATTAGTAAGCATCAAGTTCAGATCAAACAAAAATTTATGCAAACACAATCAATTAGTATGAGAACAATTGTTAGTGTTTTTTTTTTTTTTTTTATCAAATGTATGTAATTGTATAGATAAAAAAGTGAAACAAAGCTGGAAACCAGCAAGTCAGAATATACAGGCATGAACATATAAGCGAACAAAGGCAACATGCTCCCTTGAATAAGCGAAGGGAACATGCTCCCTGATACAAAAATAACAATCTAACAAGCTAAACAAAATCAGCAAACATGCGCCAAACCACATAGGATATGGCTATTAAACACATCTCCACAGAGCAACCCTCAAACAAACAAATAAGAGGGATCACAATAACCAAAAATAGCCCAGACAGTAGCTAGTCAAGGACACACGTCGCTGCAGGTAGCAGCCTGAACCTATATACATGCACGACAGAGAGGGAGCAACAACTCCCGTAAGGCATCCAGTCCAGCAAAGGGGATTTCAGCAGCTTACTCCAAAATAGTAGCAACAGGCTACCCAACCAGCAAACCAATAGACACATGCAACAACATGAACAACCTGCAAGTATACAAGCCGGCAATACCAAACAAACAACAAAATAGCATACAAAATGTACCAAGGCAGCAACACCCAGGATAATATATACAGCAAGATGGAGCCCAACCAGCTCCCATATAAGGGGGGAGGCACCGAGACTAAGAAGAAGACTAGCAGTAAGACAACCATAACATGCAACTGAACATACTGAAAGCTATGGCTTTCAGCAGACTCTAGTGTGGAAGTAGACATCCAGCAGCAATAAGAAAAAACCCTTGTCATAGAGTGGGAACAACCACAGCCACAAAGTGGCCCATAAGAGCTCAAATAAGTATAACTAACCAAAACCAATTTATGGCAGACAAGCATAAATGAACAAACTAGCTAGCATCCTGAAGCAGCCTCCACCTACAGTGAAGACCATCAAACCAAGACCATTCCAGCAATAAGATGAAGTAGCAAGCTAACAAATCTAAGCAACTGTAGGGGAAGATGCAGAGGGGGAAAAACCCCTGAGTAATAGGGACATCAATCACCAATCTAAGGAGCAACCTCAATTCACCAACAACCAATTCAACACAGCAGGAATGAGCTATCAAAACAGAAACCCAACAAGGGAACCAGAGTCCACGCAATAGCAAACCTCCCAAATAAAAGATCATGCAGGGAAGTACTGAGACCAATCAGCCAACAACCACCACCCAACAGAGAAGACCATCAAACCAAGTCACTCCTGCAATATAATAAAATAGCAAGCTAACGAAAGCTACAACCTGCACACCCAATAACAGGGGAACATGCAGGGGAGGAGAGACCCCTAAGTAACAAGGACGTCAATCACAGACCAAGAAGTAGTCGCAATACACTAACAACCACTTCAACACAGCAGGAATGAATAACAGACATGAATCCAACAAGGAAAACCCAAAGGCAACCCTGATAGGAGAACCTCAACAACACACAAACCAACCTAGCATTAAGCGAGAAGCAACAAGCCAGAGAAAAAAGTCAAGGACCACAACAACTCTAGCAAACCAAAAACATCCTGCAAGAGACATGATAAACGACAACAATAACACAACAACAAAGAGAAGGTTGATAGCACAGTCAGTTATGGACACCAAGCTAGCCAAACTTATCATCAGCTCGTAATGAAGGCACAAACACCATAATCACTCCAAGAGCCCAAAAACCCAACCAGCAGAAAAGGAAATAGAAAGAGATCAATCTATGTCCAACAATTTAACTAAGCAAACTCTTTGGCACCAACATACAAACACAACTGTCTGCAAAAGCAAGCTTTGCGAGACAAAGAATAACCACATTAAACAACTTCACAGCAAACAGTAACACCAAGTAACCAGACTACATGAGGTAAAAGCCTCATGTTAGTTTAGAGGCAATAAAGCCTCTGATATACCAGCAGGAAATCATAGAGGGGTAAGAGACTTACCTCTTTCCAAAGCTCCAACAGAAAACTCCATAAGCTTAAGCCAATAACCAAAGCAGCAAGGGATAACGAACCAGACATTCCAGATCCCAAAACCAAGATTGGAGGATTAAGAATGAGTGACAACACCAGAGGATAAAAAAACCCCAATAGGGCGAACACTAGGTATGTCCATGTTTGAGCAAAGGTTCTGTACCTAAACAGCAGATAAACAATTGACCTCAAGCTGCAAGCAGGGAACAGTACCATACCTGAGCTAGAAAGACATCCATGAGCACCATCAACTAGGTCATCAGTTCGTGGATGAATGGTAGAGGTTACCCCAACAACATCAGGGGAAATCTGCACTTTCGCACTAAATGAAGAGACCCAATTGATACAAGCAAAGTTCAATTCCATGCTAGAGAAGGTGAAGCCGACTAGGTCAGCTCGAAAATCCTTCACCAGAATATAATTTGTAGAAGGAGACGCATTCTCAGCCCTAAATCCATCAAGGGCATCCTCAGCAAAAAACACTCTAACTAGGGTATTGGGGTTTGGATACTTGAGATCTGGGGGAGACAGAACAAAAGGTTTTGGTAAAAGTTAATCGAAGGCTTCTCTTGGAATGGTTGTTTAAACCGAGAGAAGAAAGATAAAAAGTTTTGAATCTCGATGGCCATAAGGCCAGAACCAAGGGAAGAGACCCAAAATAGGAACTTAGGAGCTGCAAAACGCCTATACGAGGAGAAAAAAGGAGAGCATCTCTCTCTAAATTCTCTCTTTAGCTGCAGGCACTCAATTGTTAGTATTCTTAACAGTTCATAAGATGCATCATGCTAACAGTTCATAAAATGCTCAAAAAGTACTTTAATGTAAAAAATTTAAATAGTTATTTAGATAATTGTGCGTATGCATGAAGTTTAAATTAAAAGTATTGCATACAGCCATAACATAAAAAGGTCCTATACTTATCCCAAATATTACAGACCATTAAAATCAATTTAAAATCAATAACAACAAGAACAGACAAATATCAGCATCAGCAGCACCATAATCCATGTATCTCCCCCTTGATTTGGCACTAATCAAGGTTTTCATCATCAACATCTCCCACAACTGTATGATGAATTTGCTTAACATCCTACCCCAATTGTACAAGTCTGTCATTAACTTGCACCACGTCATGTTGGATATTAGAGAGCAACTTGTTAATTTTTTTAGCCTTTTGATCTCACCTTCTTATAAAACTATCAAACTTATTGGTTAAAAACTGTAATTGATCCATGATAAGTGGAAGTAATAGGCTAGTTGAGGGTAACTTTGGTTGAGATAAGGTGGACTCATCAGCAAAAGGTCTTTTCTTGCTAACCACAAATTCAAATTTCACAATAGTTATAACATAAATTTTGCCAAACATTTTCACTGTGGATTCAATATCTGTCAAGGGAACCTTAACTAGAATAGCTACTCTAGTTATCAGACCCTTAAAGGGCAAACTTGATTCCTTATCAGAGAGAGCTTTTTGAATCACATATATAATATATGTAGCAAGATGAATGGGTATATCAGTCGTAATTGCATACATGAATTGTGTCTTTTCAACAGTTAGTTCTGTGTGTCTAGCAATTAGCCATAAGTTGGTTAGGATAATTTTTGCTAACAATTTATAGGGTGCGACTATTTTCATAGGTTACCTCTGTGAATTCACAGTCCATTTAGATCCATTAGGTCTTATAAACAAATCACTCATTTAGGTTTTAGATGGTGTCTTAGTTCCTTTGAAAGGAAAACCTGAATTACTGATATTAGGCATGCCATACAAGTCTCCAATGATAGAAAGGGATAAGGTAAGGGTTTAACCCCTCTCTTGGAAAGTTATTGACTTTTCATCTAAGTCAAACGAGTCACAGTTAGCATAAAATTCCCTCTCAATTTCCATATAAGGAGCAAGTGCCCCTTCAGTCAACTTTTCCTATTTTTTTTCTAAAATTTCTTCAATGAAAGAAAAGGCAGTATTAGATAAATCACTTATAGATACCTCACATTCTCCCAACACATTCTTCCTTGAGAAATTGGTCTTGTATGCCTTTTTTTGCCTCTAGTGAGGTGAAACGCTACATCTTAGCAAAATATGGTTCAAGTTTTAATGAATTGGCCATGACTTTTCCTTTCTTATTAGTCTTTTGAATATTGGAAGGCTGAACAAGGGTTTTCTTAGGAGATGAGGTCTCCTGCTCTTATTCATCCGAGGAGATTGAAGAAGGTTGTACAGGTTTTTTTGTGCTTTCATCTTATGTCGACCCTTTATAAATTAACATAACACTCATCAATAATGTTTCCAAAAAATATCAAAACTCTTGCTTTTTAACCTCATACAAGATCTGACATATTCTCTTGTTAGATCAAGATACAATCATTTTACCATTTTTCTTGAACGATGTAGATTGCAAGATTAAAAAGAAGATTTTGAATGAGTGTTGAAGAGATTATCAGGGATATCAAGAGAGAAAAGAGATGAAAGGTTTTGTCTAAGAAATGGGCAAAACAAGGACTTTAAGTCAAGATGACAGAAAAAGAGAATTGATTTGACTGAAGCTTATGGTGAAAACAGATATAATAATGCAATATTTAACAAAGGCTCTGTCATATCAAATCACATTTCTTTCCTTGTTATTGATAAGTTCAACTGGCTTTTCCCTATTAAAACATGTCATTTAGTTGTTTAAAGACCTATTTGAAACCCAAAAACCTTCTTCGAACCACTTATTATTTTAAAAATCTCTTGTGAATATTTAGCTTGGGATTGCTTTGCCTTTTGCTGGTTTTGTTGTTATGTTATTGCCTTTTGCAGTCTTGTTTCCTTATTTGTTGCAGAGTCGCTAGTCTCAGCTTCTGCCTGTGGCCTTGTTATGCCTGGTTTTCTCTGGTTTCCCTGTTGTAGTGTTGTAATGCCTGGTGCAATGCCTGTTTGATCTATCAGCTGCTTCCATGTTCTGGTAGTACTGGCTGGTTTTGTTGCTTTGTTGTTGCCTTCTGCAGGTCTGTTTCCTTATTAGGTGCAGAGTCGCTGGTTTTAGCTTTTGTCTATGGCCTTGCTGTGCATGGTTCTCTCTGGTTTCCTTGCTGCAGCGTTGCTGATGCTGGTGCAATGCCTGTTTGATCTATCAGCTGCTTTCATGTTCTAGTAGTAGTTGGTTGGTGTGCCTTTTGGTCTGGATATTAGCCTCTTTTTGACCCTTGTCCTCTGTGGGTGCCTGCTTATTTTCTCCTAGCTGCTGGCTTCGCATATAATAGCTGGTTGAGTTGAGACCCAATCTCCTACTATTGAAGTTGAGGCTGGCTTGCGGCTTGGCTGGGCGCTGGATTCGCTGGTGCTTGCCTGTTTTGTTAGGGCGATGTTCCTAACTGTTTGTTATGTCTGGTTGCTACTTAATGCAGAGTTTGGATTGTTGGAGATTTTGTTGCTTTCTGCAGGTCTTCTACTGATTGTTCTGTTTTTGGAGGGCCCCTTGGGCCTAGCCTTAGAGTTGCAGCTTTAGTGGTAGGATGCTTGATTGGTTTGCTACTGATTGTATTCTTGGATGTTGGAGTTTAATTAATGGTTGTATGGCGTCTGCTTGTAGATTTTGTTGTTTGCTGGTTTTGTCCTTTTGTTCAGGGAGCCTATTCCCTTTTCGGTTGTATTTGCTTGTTTAAGGGAGCCTGTTCCCTTTGTTCGCTTGAATATTCATGTCGGTATATCTTGACTTATTGATTTCCAGCTTTGTTTCACTTTTGATCTATACAATTTCTTACATTTGATAAAAACAAAATAATATCCACATCATTCAAATATGTAGACCTTAATAAGGTAAGCTAATTTTTAGCTTAAAACACTCATAATTGACAATTTTGGAAAGAGATACTTATATCAATGGTCAATCTTCATTCATGAAAGACTATCCCTTTATTTGACCAAATAAAGATGTGAGTGTGTGAATGAGATAAACATACCATTCTGAATTTTTTTTCTTAAAAACATTTTTTTAATCATCTTCATATGTTGATAAAATATGCTTAGCAGGGTGTCAACAACATACCTTGAAAGTCAATTTTTATGTTAGGGCCTAGATACATGAACATTTATTATTCCTAACATAAAATTTGATTAACTCAACAACTCTAATAAGAAATTGCTTGTCTATTTCTGCAATAAAGTGAGCAAAGACTTTTTCTTCAAGGAGTTAAAGCGAGAGAAAAATGATCTATTATGAGATTGCTCGTCTATTTCCACAATGATGTAAGCAATTGATTTTTTTCCAAGGATTTAAAGAGAGAACAAATGATCCATTATGAGATTTCTCATTTATTTATATTGTAAACACCTTAAAAAAAAAGAGGGTCTAAACAACCCCGCCGTCGCTGCCGATTTCTGAATTGGCAGCGACTCAGCTTAATTGAAAGTTAGGAAAGCATTTAGGCTATCTTAAAGAGCCAAGAGGGAGGGGTAAAACTGGTTTTAAACAGACCAACACACGGATAAGAACACCTTTAACCCAACCCCAAACACCTCACCTTAGTTTATGTGAAGTATAAATGCAAGGAGAGAGAGGAGGTGACCCTTCCTCTTCCCAAAGTCTATCTGCAGCAGCTGCATGTCTCTCTTTTCCTCCTTCTTCCCAATGGAAAATCAAACCAAAACCAGTAAAGGATACCTCTTGAACATGTGAGAGAGAGTTGAGATCGTGAATGAAGGCTGAGTAGCTACTTAAGGGGAAGGAAAGGGGGCTGGAACGGATGGGATGAAACTGACAGAAAAAAAGAGAATCGAGAGAGGAAGAAGAAGGGGGAAAATGGGAGAAAGAGAGAGGGAAAATACTACCAAATTGTCCAGACCTATTTAGATTTGAAAGGTATGGGTCATGTAGTCTCCTTTTTCCTTCTTATTCTTCTAACCCAGAATTGAAAAAGATGAAGGATCCCTAAGAAAAAATGACCTAAACCTCCTAGGCTAATTGTAAAGGAAACTGAAAACAACTAAGAGGACAAGCAACAAAGACGAAATAAGGCCAATTTCTAGAGCATCTAACTAAGGATAATGAATAAAATGGAAAGAATAAAACTTGGTAGAGGGTCGACCACAACAATGGGGCTAGCCGGAATGCATTGTGTAAGAAGATGCATGTGTGTGTTCATGTTAAAATCATGTGACTCTGTTGGGATTTGATGACAAATGTGTGCTGGAATTGGGACAAACGATTGATTAGCTTCGGCTAATGGCATTCGAATGGATGACTAGGAAAAATGAATGATTAGCTTCGGCTAATGACATTCAAATGGATGACCGGGACAAATGAATGATTAACTTCGGCTAACGACATCCGAATTGATGACCGGGACAAACGATTGATTAGCTTTGGCTAATGGCATCCGAACGGATGAACGGGACAAATGAATGATTAGCTTTGGCTAATGTCATTCAAACGAATGATCGGGACAAATGAATGATTAGCTTCGACTAATGGCATCTGAACGGATGATCGGGGCAAATGGTTACGAACGGATGACGAACTGATGACATCCGAAGTGGATGGCCAGGGCGAGTGAAAGGTTAACCTCAACAAATGATGCCTTAAAAGGATAGCCGGATTTAATATTATAGCTGATTGCAAGAATTGGAACATTTATATGTACTATAAGTTGTTCATACCAAGTACATAAAGGAACTACAAATGTCACGCTTCAAACATGGGATAATGTTAATGCTCCATTAAATTGCCAGACTGCTTATTATCATTATTATTATTAAGTAATCGCTTTCTTATAAATGTTTTGTACTATAGCAGGGACGTCACACCAACGAGGTGCCTAGAAAACCCAATACACGGGAACCTACTTTTGTAAGGAATCATGTAGTTGCATTCTAAATCACGATGTATTTTGTATGAATCAATGTACTGAACATATAACTATTATTAAATCCTTTTTATTTAAATTCGTGATGACTATTAGTAGGATAGGAATGCAAACTCATGTCTATGTATGTGTATTGTTAATGTGAACTTCTAATCATGCAAACATAATAATATGTGTTTATGTAAGATTCACTTTTAAATGAAATGTTGATTATTGTTGGTGTATGGATTGTATCTTAATGATGTGAGGGAACAGGTTTGCCGATTACCGACACGATGTGTGTCAAGTATGTATGTATATATATATATATATATATAAAATTACTGTTGTTTTGGGCTTGAAAAGCCGAGTTGTTACATCTATAATAATGTGAGCAATCAACTTTTTCTTTAGGGATATGTTAGAAAGGAATCTATCTTAATAGTTTGTACTAGGTTCAACTAACTTTAGTCGATTCAAGGCACATGCTCACCCTTACTGTCAACATATTTGCATTCAAAAACAAAATTTTTCTTTGCTAACAGTTAGAATGATAACATCTCACAGTGTACAAGAAAATACCTTTTACTTGGTCTTTCAAAAGAATATATTTTCAGAAATGAAGACCTTCCAAGTAAGAGTCACCTTGATCTTATCAAAATGACATTTGTAGAGTTCAAAGGCATATGTTAGGTATACTTACAGGTTTTTCTCTTTGTTTCAGTGTCAACAACCTGTTAACTGTGAGATGAAGAAGAAAAACTTTATGGAAACAATTTTTTTTAAAAAATATATACAAGGATATTATTTTAAAAAATCATGGCATGTTGCATACATTAATGAATTTTCTAAGAAACTCAAACCTAAAACCATCCAAAGGTTTTGTGAAAAGGTCAACCAATTGATGTTCAGTTTTAACATGTTCTAAAGTCACAATTTTTTATTCAACCAAGTCTCAAATGAAATGAAGTCTTATATCAATATGGTTGGTTCTTGTATGCTGCACAGAATTCATATAGATACTAATGGCGTTAGAATTATCACAATAAATAGTCATAGTATCTTGAATAAAACCATAATCCTGTAAAATCTTTTTCATCCAAAGAAGTTGTGTGCAATAACTTCCAACAACAATGTATTCGGTTTTAGCAATGGACAAAGAAATTGAATTATATTTCTTTCTTATCCATGCTGCCAAATTTCCATCGATATAAAAACAACCACCTATTATGCTTTTTATATCATCAGCGTTACCAGCTCAGTCAACATCTAAATAACCTAACAAACTCAAATTCTAGTCTTATGAATACCAAATACCATAATCAGATGTGAAACTTAAGTATTTCAAGATTCTCTTGACTGCAGTAAGGTGTGATTCTTTTGGATTAGACTGAAATCTAGTATACATACCAATACTAAAAGCAATATCAGGTCTGGTTGTTGTTATGTAGAGCAAACTTCCTATCATGCTTTTATAAAGTGTGGAATCAACACACTTACTTGTGGGTTCTGAACTGATCTTGATAGAAATGCTCATAGGCATTCGAGCATAACTCTTACCTTTCATACCAAACTTTTTAACCATATCTCGTGCATACTTTGATTGAGAAATAAAAATTTCATTATCATATTGCTTAACTTGTATGCCAAAATGAATTTTAACTCTCCAATCATACTCATTCATCTTATTAACAAACTTATAAGAAAGTAAATCACGAGTAACTCTAAACACAATGTCATCAACATAAATCTGAACAATGATTATTTCCTTACTTGTTTCTCTTATAAAGAGTGTCTTGTTAACATGACCTTTTTGAAAACAATTATCTAGTAGGTATTTTGTTAACTATTCATACTAGGCTTGTGGTACTTGTTTTAAACTATAAAGGGCTTTCTTCAATCTGTACACATGATCAGGAAATAAATGATTAGCAAAACCTTTAGGTTGTTCTACATATACATTTTCTTGTATAATCCCATTTGGAAAAGCATTGTTCACATCCATTTGGTATAGTTTGAAGTTCTGGTGACAAGCAAATGCAAGCACAATGTGAACAGACTCCAAACGAGCTATTGGTGCAAATGTTTCATCAAAATAAATTCCTTTGATTTATGAGTATCCTTGTGCCACCAATCTTGCTTTGTTTATGATAACTATTCTATGCTCATTAGATTTGTTCTTGAAGATCCATTTGGTTTCAATTATATCGTGAATGTCAAGTTGTGGAACCAGCTCCCATACATCATTTCTAGTGAATCGATTTAGTTCCTCATGCATGACATTGATCCAACTTTCATCTTGTAGAGCTTCTTCAACCTTTTTAGGTTCAACTTGTGAAAAGTAACACACATATGAGACTTGATTAAAAATTCTTTTTTCTAAACCTCATACCTTCATCTAATTTTCCAATGATATTCTCTTTAGGATGATTGTGCTTTATCCTTGAGGAAGGTTCTTTTTCTTGGGACTGTTTAAAGTTGTGCATAGAACTTCCTTCCTAACAGTGTTCATCCTATTTAGATGAGAATTCTTTTGTTGCTTCAAACATGTCATCAAGATCATGACAAGTTCCTTTAGATTGTCATTAATGACCACATTGATTGTTTCCATGACAATTTAAGTTTATAGATTGTAGACTCTATAGGCTTTACTATGTGATGAATATCCAAGAAAAATTCCTTCATCGCTTTTACTATCAAACTTATGTAAGTTTTAGCAAGAACTTCCAAATACTTTAAAGTATTTGACCGTGGGCTTCTTGTGATTCCACAACTCATAAGGGGTGAGTTTTGTACCTAGTCTAAAATACAACATGATTTAAAATATGGACAACTATGTTGACAGCTCCTCCTAGAAGTGCATTGCAACTTTCTTACCATTTGGCATTGTCCAAGCCATTTCTTGTACAACTTTATTCTTCCTCTTAACTACACTATTTTGTTAAGGAGTGATTATAGTAGAAAATTCTTAATGTACCCTATTTATCATAAAAAGATGAAAAATTAGTATTTTTAAATTCTTTCTCATGATCACTATGGATTCTAGAGATAAATAGTTCTTTTTTTTTCTTGCAATCTTCTAAATAGTTTCCCTATAAGATCAAAAGATTCAGATTTATCTTTTAATAATATAACTCAAGTATATCTTGAATAATCATTTACAATGATCATGATATACTCCTTTCTACCAATACTCTCGGTTTGAGTTGAACCCATTAGATCCATGTATTCAAGTGGTCTTGATATCAAAATATCAGCAGTATTTTTGTGTTGAACTTTAGTTTGTTTTCCTTTTTGACATGCTCCACACACCATTATCTTGACTGTTTGCATATTCGGTAGTCCTCGTACCGCTTCTTTTTTTAGAATTTTTTGACAAATTTCTAAAATTGATATGACTAAGGCGTTGATGCCAAAGATCAATATCATCTAGTGTTGCCTTGTGACATCCCAATGCAGTCAAGCTAGAAATTCCATAACAATTATCTGAAGTTCTACTACCTTTCATGATCCACTTGCCAGCATAATTATAGATGTTGCATTCATCCTTAGAAAACTACACACTATGATTCTCATCACAAAATTGGCTTATGCTTAGTAGGTTAGCTTTAAGGCCATTCACAAATAAAACATTATGAAAAATAGGTAAACCAGAAATTTCAACATTTCCTTTATCTTCAATGGTAGCTATGCTTCTATCTCGAATGGTCATTAAACCACCATTCATGAATTTAAATTTTTTAAATTGACCTTTATCTCCACATATATGTCTAGAACAACCACTATTTAAATACCACAAATTGTTATTCATAGTTTTTAGTGTAATGTGTACTACTAAACATATTTTCTTTTTCTTAACTACCTATTGATTTTTCATTTTTGTTCTGTTAGAACTTTCTGTCTCATTAGATTTCTCACAACCTACTGACTTATCAATTTTCCTTTCTATAGTACATAATTGATTTAAGACTAAGTCAACTTTGTACTCTAGATTTTAATTTTTACTTGCGAAACAATTTCTTTTTACTTGTCCTTCAATTCCGCAATGCTGACAGGTAGGACTAAATTTACATTTCAACTTACCTTTTTGGACATTGTTTGATTTGTCTTCTAGTATGAAAGGTTCCTTATCCTTTACAAAGGTCTTTACAAAGGTAATCCCTTTAGAGGAGGAAGATACATACATATTGTTGATGGAGTTTCATGTGTCATATGTCCTAATCCTGTACGATTAGTACTTACCATTTGAGCTTTCAACAACTCAAGTTTTTATGTTGCTGACGGTTCTTGTGACTGCTTGCACATAGTCAACTCATTTTCAAGTGCTTTGACTTTCATAAGAGATCTAGATATCTCTACTTTTGATAGCTTTAGAGCTTCTGCCAGATTGTTCTCCATATCTGTCAGTTTATTGAACAATTTCTTGTTCAATTTCTTGACTTTCACTACTTCACACAAGTCTTTATAAGCTTCCTGCAAGCTTAGTTCATGATAAGTAATAACAAAAGTAATATTTAAATCACTATAATTACTGATAGTCTGATCTGTGTCAGAATCATATGATATCTTAATAGTGTCAGAAAGAGCAACAAAAACAAATTCATTATTAGATGATGAATTAAAATTTTCAGAGTCAAATTCATCACTTAAGGTGATATTAAGAGCTTTACCTTTATTTCTTTTCAAATTAGGACATTCACTTCTCAAGTGACCATATCTTGAACATTCAAAATACTTAACTCTTTCCCCAGATTCAGTCTTAATTTTTCTTTCATTTTCTAATTCATTTCTTTTGGCAAAATTATTTACCTTTTTGCCTTTATAAATTTTCTTCTTCTTAAACATGAATTTTCTAAATTTCTTAGCTATAAGAGCTATATCTTCATTATTAAGATCATCATTAAATGACTAGTCATGTTTTTCTTTAGAAGATTTAAGTGCAATAAACTTACCTTTCATTTGATGAGGCAATATAGATTCATATGTTTATAAGGAACCTACCAGTTCTAAAACACGTATAGTATCAAGATCCTTGCTTTCTTTAATGGCTGTTACCTTTGGCCGAAATCTTTCAGGTAAGGATCTTCCTTACAATTCGTTCGTCCTCCACTTTATCTCCTAAATTGAACCTGGAATTCATAATGTCATTAAGTTTAGCATAAAAATCATTAAAAGATTCATCTTCCAACATTCTAATTTCCTTAAACTTTGAGGTTGACATTTGTAATTTGTAATTTTTCAATGTATGACCCTTTGCATGAGAAACGTTGAATTTCAGTATAATCCCTACGCATAATCGCACTATTGGGACTAAAAGTGGTAAGAAATCTAGAGAAATGTTTTATGATAATTATGAATAGGAATTTCCAAAGAATTAGTCTAAGATCCAAGATTATTTAAGTAAATTATATGGTATGCAAAATTTGGATTTTTGGCGTGAAATTTCCAACTATCCATTTTTATAATAATGAATGTATCTCCAAATCAGACTGTTGGATCAGATCAAAACTGTACATGGGGTCTTAAGACATAAGGTGTTACCTTAGGTTAAAATTTAAGGTCAATCAGAGATTAGGAAGGTCCTAAAAATAAAGACACATTGTTGGGTCAGTGCAATAAACTGAAATTTAGAGGGGATAAGTTGGGGTATAATAGTAATTGACCCATAAAACCTAATATCACTATGCTTGCTGCTACTGTTCATGTGGAACAATAGCTAAAAAGAGAGGAAGAGGCTTCTCTCTTGCCTCTTTTCAAAAATCAGTTGAGAAATCTTTTCAAATTGTGAGATTAAAGCTTGCAAATAGGTTTGTGAGGAGAGAAAAAAATTTAGGCCAAAATTAAGAAGCTTGGTTGGAGGAGAGGAACTTGAGGGACAAGTATGGGTGATTAAGAGGAAGAACACTTGAAGAAGAAATTGGTAAGAACTCTTCAATTTGAACTCGAAATTATTGATTAAAGTGTTCTTCCTTAGTTTTCCTCATTGATTTCATAATTAGTAAAGGATAATTGAAAAAACTCCAATGTTGTGATTCTAGGGTTCTTGAAAATGTGTAGGAAATGAGAGTTGCTTTGAATATAGAGTAATGATAATGGATGTTGTGATGCATGAAAACACTTAGTGTACTCATCAAATTTATCTCTCATGTAATTAAAATTCTAATAATCTTACTGGCCAACTTCTAGTTGAAATTACAACTTGAAAACAATGTAATTTGGAGTTGGTGTTTTTATAAAAGTTATAGGTATGAATATTATCTTTTAAATGGAACTAGTTGTAACTTATTTGAAGTTGTATAGCTTCAAATATGAGAAAAACACTGAGTAAAGATCCAAACCGATATAGTACTGGACAAATTTTGGGTGCTACTCTAATTGTTACTTTTGAGCCTTAAACGATATAATTTGGAGTTGATGTCCTCTAACGATTATAGGTATGAATGTCATATTTCAAATGGAACTAGTCATGGTTTATTTGGTGTTGTATAACTTCGGATATGAGAAAAACACTAAGTAAAGGTCCAGAACGACATAGTACTAGATAGATTTTCGATGGCTACTATAATTGTTAATTTTGAGACTTAAAACAATGTAATTAGGAGCTAGTGTTTGTATAACACTTATAGGTATAGATGTTATCTTTCAAATGGAACAAGTCTCGATGTATTTGAGGTTGTATAACTCTATACATGAGAACAACATTGAGTAAGGGTCCAGACTAACATCGTACTAGGCAAATTTCTTATGCTAGTGTAATGAGTGAGTTTAGACATCTAGATGACAAATATGAGTGATGTGTCCTTCATGAAAGTTGTAGCCCTATGTACTAGCTTTCCATAGAGACAAACCATGCTAAAAAATAGTTCTAAAACTTTAGTTACGATTAAAACACCAAACAGTGTTCGCGGTTGAGTGGACCAAACCAGCTAGGACTAATCAAGCTCTAATCTTTACTTGGAATTTGTTGTTGATTAAAGGTTATAACACTTGGAATGATGTAGTAAAAATCAATGAAATGAACACTTAACGTTAATACCCATGTTTCAACCTATAGAAATTTAGATGAGAGAATCCTTGAGAATGTACATGTTGAACTTGATTATGTAGTACTTGACAACATTGTGATGAACTTGATGAGGTTATGGAAAAGAATATGATCCTTGAACATATTTAGTAGTACTTTGTAATTGGAATGCATAGAACACCTTATGCCACACGATAGTGAATGAGAATTTGATGTTGCCACATGAAGAACATAAAAATATGCTTGTTAGGGGAATGACATAGGCTCTGGCCACCTTAAGAGATGACAACATAGAAAGACCCTCATGAAGATATAAATGAGTGATGGTTCCTCTTTAACAATGTTTGATGAATGTGTGATCTTGTTATAGAATAAAAACAATACATGTTTTCCTTGCTTCATAAACTTTGGAAGTGAATTTGGTAGTGGTTTATGTCCAAAACTAGGTTGAAGTATGACCTTTAGAAGGAAAACTTGGTATTGACCATATGTGTGAATTTAAGGAAAAAAACATGTCAGAATGCCTTAGTTTTTGTTGATGATTTTTAGTGTCAGAATGACTTAGTTTTTCATTGATGATTTTCAGTGTCAAAATAATTTAGTTTTCGTTGATGATTTTCAGTGTCAGAATGAGTTAGTTTTCATTGATGATGTCAGAATGACTTAGTTTTCGTTGACGATTTTCAATGTCAGAATGACTTAGTTTTCGCTAATGATTTTCAATGTTAAAATGACTCGGTTTTGTTGATAATTTCAGTGTCATAATGATATAATCTTTGTAAATGACAGTATCATAATGATATAATTTCTGTAAATGACCTTCATTAAAATTAGGGACGAATGTCTTATTACAATTTATCACTGTACAATTATACAAACATAGGAGATGTTTGAATGAATGTATGTGTGTTCTAGTATATATGTGGAAATGGTCTTTGACATTACCTAAATAAAAATATATTGAGTAATGATCATTTTGTGTATTAAGAGGCACGATTGTGATCGAATCTTCGACCGGGCAAGGACACTACGGGAGGGGTAGGTAGGTGGTTTCCACCTTTAATTAATTAGTATTTATACATAATATTGCTACTCGATTGTAAATCGATTAAAACTACTCATGAAACACAATGAATAATGATGTGATTAGCTTCAGCTAATGGTATCCATATTGGATAATAGGGATTAATTGATGAGATTAGCTTCTACTAATGGTATCCATATTGGATAACCGAGATTAAATGATGTGATTAGCTGCGGCTAATGATATCGATATTGGATAACTAGGAACAGATGATGAGATTAGCTTCAGCTAATGGTATCCATATTGGAAAACTGAGAATGAATTATGAGATTAGCTTTGGCAAATGGTATCTATATTGGATACCCAGGAACAAATGATGAGATTAGCTTCAACTAATGGTATCCATGTTGGATAGCCAAGAATGAATGATGAGATTAACTTTGGCTAATGGTATCCATGTTGGATGGCTAAGAATAAGCATTAAAGATTAGCTTTGGCTAATGATGTCCATGTTGGATAATCAGTAATAAGGGATGAGGTTAACTCCGGTTAATGGGGTCCATAATAGGATTACCGATAATGAGTGTTGTGAACCATCTCATTTGAAAACTTTCACTAATACGATGAAATAAAGATTATGATGTGTTATTCACAATCAAAATTAATGTTTAAAGAACCATATACAAAATTGATCATAGTTAGGAATGAATAGTTATGCATGGAAGAATTCTATATGTATAAGGATTCCTAGACCATAATACATGTCATCAGTTGTTTATTGAACATAGCTCAAATAAAATAATGCAGTATAAGGTTGTATAAAGATGTGGAGTAAAATATTAAAGATAGACTCGGTAAGAAGATATTAATAGCCAAATTTGTTGGCAATCAAATGGGTTTGCCATAATTATTGGCATTCGCGAGGGGATGATCAGATTATACTTAGTGGCCATAGTATCGGTGACTAAAGATGAGATAGGAATGATACTTAGTGGCTGTAGTGTCAGTGACTAAGGATAAGAAAGGAACGATACTTAATGACTGTAATATCAGTGACTAAGGACAAGATATAAATTGATAGTAGACGATTAATTATCAATATCTATGAATATGGCATCTTCTGATGTTTAGTTGCCCAAATAAATGATGACCAAAGAAGCAAAGTACGATTTGGTTACTTATAAGATGATGATGTAGGTTCTCCTTTCCCTATGCTTCAATGAAACAAACGGTTGTGATACCTAGAAAATAGAAAATATGGTAATGTTAGAAACAAATTATGTTAATCGGTGATAATGACGAGCAAACATAAGATTAATACGTGTGGTTACTTCAAAGATTGTACCCATGAAAATCAGTAACTAAGGAAATGAAATATTAATTATTGATTGAGGAATCAAAAATTAAAAAAATGAGATGCTACGTGTTGACGTATAGTCGGCAACCTTAGATTTGAATGTATTACATAATTCATCATAAAGGCAATGTCAAAAGTGACAAATATGAACTTAGACGCCATAACAACTATTGTGTAATTTAATATGTAAATGTTGTAATCGATGCTAAAAGAATTTTGGATAAGCATATTGTTCTCATTCCTTATGAAAAACCACGTACATGTATTTTATGGCTAGATGTTAAATTTGTAATGTTATTTTTATTGCAATGATGAGCATGAGTATTGTCATATGAGTTGAGGTATTATTGAACTTGAGTTGAATGTTTGAGCAAGATTGTTAAAAGTGCTAATAGACATGATGATTCCTTTCCCTCATAAAAAAAATCATAAGCATAAGTCTTCTTGATGACTAATAACTTTTATAATGCTATATATGTTGCAAGTCTATGTCACGAAGTGAGCTAGCACTAATTGTGTCGTTTTATTATTTATAATTTTGTTAGGTACTTGTGTATATGTACTATGAATACTTAAAATTATGTTAATAACTTCACCTTGAAATGTACTAGATGGTATGATTGTATTTTTAGCATTTGGTTATTGCATCTCTTTTATTATATGTGTATGTGTGTCCATCACACTTATGTTTTAAGTAAATGGAAAATGAAAAGAATATAAGATGAATTGTGAGAAGCGATGTGAAAGAATCAAATGGAGAAATAATTGAATTGGTGAATGGCCGAAGGCTACTACATGTATACAATATAGTTATTTGATATTATGTTACCCAGGAGGATAAGAAAAGAACTAAGGAAATGTACAAATTATAAGGGAAACTATGCAGTAAATTTGGTAAACCAAAGAATCAATAATGAGATGTATTGTTAGACAGAATTCACAAAAAAAATTATCCCATGATACTTAGACATGATTATTAGAAATTTAAAGTTATATGGAAATTTTAGGTCGTTACAGTTGGTATCAGAGTTTATGGTAGTGATTCAGTAGACTATCTAACTATAATTGATATATCAAATTTCTATGGTGAATTTATGATGGTATGAACTAGAAATGGAGCATGGGTTACCCCACCTCTAAATGGTTAATACTCGGAGGTGTTATGAGTATAACCGATGTTCTTTCTAGTTGTACATAAGTGAATGATTTTTTTTTTAAATTGGTTAAATTATATGTAAAAAGAATGGCTTAGAAATGAAATTGTTAAGGTGTATAATGCTTTAAATCATACTTATATCAAGGGAATTGCTTAGGGGTAGTATAAAAGGTTTTGAGTAGATAGTAACAAAAGATAACTTGTATTTTAAGATGAAATGAAATTTTAGGTCGTTACAACACTTTGCAAACACTGATCAGTAACCAAATAAACAAAATAATGAAGAAAACTTAAATACACAAGGTATTTGGTTACGAAGGGAAAACCTTTTAAAGAACTCTTTAAGAGATAAAAAACAATCTGGGGTGCCCAAATGTAGGATAGACAAGAGGAGTATCTTTGAACACAACCCTTTATGTCTATACTACCTTACTTGATGAGACAATGAACCATGTTATTTCTCATAACGCATTAGCTTGCTAGTACATCTGACGATCTTCAAATTATTGTCATCCTAATTGGAATCTCCAGTTGTTAACAGTTCACACAAGAACTCCCCCTAGGAGTTTGTAGACTCTCCAATTCTTTAGGGATCAATTCTCCTTGAAAATTTCTTACACTCTCCTTGTGTGTCAAAAGTATGTGTTGCGAAACTCTGTGTAAGCTCCTTAGATGGTTAACACATTTCTTCAGACTTAACCTTTCTTATATACATGTCTTATGTGATAAGGATAATCTTCAAGTTTCCTAGTCTGTCACGTTGGTAACAGATTACTCACGTGTTTTACAAAAAATATTGATAAAGTTATCTTAGGATAACTTTTTTTACTCTATCTGAACTTATCTCTTAAATAATCTAAATTAATAAGATAATTATAGAGAAGATACTGCTAAATAATCTTGATAAACTTCTATCTTAACCAAATTATCTTTTTACCAACCGTAAAAAAACTTCATTAATCTAAGCCAACAAAACGACATTTAAAGTGAGCTTTCTTTAGTACTGGATTCTTAAGCAATTTATCATCCGGTAAATGTAGAGTTGTCGATTACCACTACCCCATCTCCTGATATCTGGATAGAAGTTTCAAATTTTTCTCTTAATTTACTTTTCATTTTCTCCACCTCCATATCCTTTTGCTGATCTTCCAAAATCTTTTCTTAAAACACAGAGCACACTTTTAACTAGGTCAATAAAGATCCTTCTGGTCCAACTCCTAATAATGCAACCATTTTCCTTAATTCAACCATTTTTTTGTTGTTCAAATTAGAAAGTTCATCTACTACTCTTTATTCGTGTGACTAAACGCGTCCGCCACAACATTTGCTTTGCTCAGGTGGTAGTCTATCACATAGTCATAATCCTTAATCAGTTCCACCCATCTTCTTTTCCATATATTCAACTCCTTTTGTGACATTAAATACCTCAAATGTTTTTGATCCATAAAAATCTAGACTTAGGAGCCATACCCTCAAAGCAAATACTATGATCGATAATTCAAGATCATGGACCAGATAGTTTACCTCGTGAGGCTTCAAATGTCATGATGTATAAGCAATTACTCTTTCATTTTACATCAACACACAACTAAGCCCCTTCCTCGATACATCCCTATAAACTACAAATCCTTCAGTCCTAAAAGAAAGGGTTAACATCGGGGTGATAATAAATCTTTTTTTTTAACTCTTGGAAGCTTTCTTCACATTTTTTTAAGCATTCCTAGTTCTCCTTCTTTTGATTCAATCGTGTCAATATAGTTGCTATGGTTGAGAACTCATCAATAAACCTTCTATAATACCCCACTAATCCAAGGGAACTTCGAATCTTAATCATGTTGGTAGGTTTTTCTCATTTCAATACTGCTTCAATCCTTTTGGGATCTACAAGTACCCCTTCTAGTAATGTAACATGTTCCAAGAAAACCACCTTGTTCAGTCAAAAATCGCAATTCTTTAGCTTGACATATAACCTATGATCTCTCAAAGTTTGCAACACTTTCTCAAATGCTACTCATGATCTAGATATAAACTAGAATAAATCAGAATATAATCAATAAACACCATAAAAAATTATCTAGATAGAGCTGAAAAAATCGATTCATCAAATCTATGAACACTACAGGTGCTTTTGCTAACCTAAATGGCATTACTAGGAACTCATATTGTCCATATTAAGTCCTAAATGTCGTATTTGACACATTTTCCTCTTTGATCCTCAACTGGTAATATCCCGATCTTAGGTTTATTTTGGTAAACACCATAGCTACCTTCAATTGATCAAACCAGTCATCTATCCGTGCAAGTTGATATTTATTCTCCATAGTCACCTTATTTAACTATCTATAATTAATGCAGAGCCTAAGTGTTCCATCTTTCTTCTTTACAAACAAGACTGAAGCTCCCTAGGATGAATTACTTGGTCGTATAAACCTTTTTTCTAACAAATCATATAATTGGACCTTCAACTTTGCCAATTCTATAGGTGTCATCCTATAAGAAGACTGAGCTATGGAAGATACCCTAGGTAACGCATTAATAGAAACCTTAACTTCCCTCACTATAGGTAATCTTGGCAATTCTTCAATAAATACATCAGGAAACTCTCTTACTATATGAATACTACTTAGCTGTGTGTTATCTCTCTTTGAGTTTATTACATAAACGGGATATGCCCCACTCCCCTTTTACGACAGCTTCCCTAATAGTCATGGCTGAGATGACACAACTTGATATAACATTTTCTCCTCTAAAAATCGCTTTTTTACCATCTAATCCCTGAAGAGTTACTGTTTTTGAAAAACAATCCATTTAGGCTTTATAGGTTCCCAGCCAGTCCATTCTCAGGATCAAATCAAAATCCTGTAATTATAAGGGTATCAAATATGCTTTCAACTCGCTCTCACTAATACTAACCCATACCCTTTCACAGACATGATCTATATTTACAGTTTCACCTAATGAAGTACTAATGATAAACCCTTTTTCTACCTTACCAGTTTTTTCATATTTTATGAAATTTCAGCAGAGATTTCCCATAGTTATTTCCTTCTTAAATTCCCAGTTCCTCAATATTCTATATAAACACAATCATCTCAATGATCCAAATCATATGGTAGCCTTAGGCATACCCAAGTACATTTAATTATCTTTCAACAAGGATTTATTACAACAAACAATTAAGTAATTAAAATACAACATAAAATTTCCTAATTAAACTATTACATTAGATATGAAGTATAACAAAAGATATAATTTACATAAAATGTAAAAGTGATTCCACAAGTTACTTATCCTAAATCAATATATTAGTATCTATAGTTTACTTTCAAAAGTCGAACTATGATACTACTTCAACCTCATTGGTCTTGTGTCCAAATAGTCGATCATTTTGGCATCTTAGTCTATGTCCAAACATCCGACTATGATGCTAACATCTCATATTAGTTGTCATCTAAACAGTCAACTATATACATATTCATATTCTATGTCTAAACATCCGATTATGATACTGTTTCAATCTCATTTCACCCTTATCTTATTCTAGACATTGTCTAATTTCTTTCCATTTCCATCTCATTCCAATTTCATCTCTGTTTTATTTTCTTTTTTCTATCAAAAGCATAACAACACATATACAATTAAATGGGGTTGTATATAAATTTTAAAAAATAAGGTGACAGACAACTACCTGTTCCTCTAGCTAAACGAGCTTTTCCATCATAGATGATTGTACTCCTGATGCCTCTCCTAATTTAAAGAGAGGTACCATTATCAATATCTCATCACTTTCATCATATACATTAATAATCATGTTACTTTAATCTCATCTACATGCATCATTATAATTATTTCCTTTAACTAGACACACACACGCACGTGTGTGTGTGTCTTTTCCAACAATTGTCCTTAACACCTTTCTTCCTTAATAATTACATACTCCAAATAATTCCATTTAATTTTCAATGATTTTTCCATTGACCACATTGTTAATTAAACCAATTAAGCCATTTAGTTTCACATAATACATGTACAACCCTTCTTTCTTTTTATTTGTACGATACATTATTGTCCTTTTGTCCATTTAATTAATATAAGAATATTCAATATCAATTAAATTATATTGTACCTCTTATCCATTCCCAATTGTTTCTCATTTTCCTTTTAACCATTTGATTCCATTCCCAATTGTTTCTCATTTTCCTTTTAACCATTTGATTAATTTTATCCATCATTAACAAGTTTTTCTTGGATTTCCTTTTATTACATAATCAAACCCTCGTCAATGCATTACATACCCATAAGGTAGTTCTCCTATAACATCCCCATTATCCGGGATAAAACAACAACCTCTTATTAATTGAAAAGTATTAAAGTCTATCGAATTTTTGGTGGAGTCTCTCCTATACTGTAAGGTCCCAAGTTATCAACATATAACCTGTTTACACTTCTAATAACCCGCATCTCCTAACTCAATTACAACCCAATCATCCTGGGTCTCAATCCCACAAACATCATCATTCATATCAACTAAAATATTTATGATATACATTAAATAAAAAATATCATTATGGATGGATAAAAGATATAAATACGCTTACATAGAACATGGTTATATGAACTACAAAGTTAAGTTCATCTAATCAAGTTTAAACATTCATTATACAAATTAAGTTATACAAATGTTTCTATATTTACAAAATGTAAGGTCCTCCTATAAAAGCTAACATCTACTCCTGTCATGCATGTAATGGTCCTGAAACAAAATACATATTATTGAAATATGAATATCACAATAAGTACAATAACACAAATTTCCAATAATTTAAAAAGGTAGTGATGCAACCATATTATTTGATAGTTTCACCCACATTTAACTAGTTTTGCCTATGTTTTATATATAAAATGCCTTGATATTCTTTGTTTTATGTTTTGAAGGTACTTTTGGATGAAAGATGCAAAAATGAGTAAATTTGAGATAATTGGCAGATTTGACATTTAGTCGATGTTTTGTGCAGAGCGTGAGCTCTAGAGGTTAAAATGAAGTGATTCCAGTGGCATTAAAAAGCTAACATCCATACATTTCTAGACATCTAAGGAAAGAAAATAAAATAAGGAAGAGGATAGAAATCACAGCCTTCAAAGTCAAATCTCACAATCTGCCAGTGTTGACCTTCGGCCATTCCGACTTGAATATCTGGAGCTACAGAAGTCCAATTGATGCAAACGCAATTTTTTTGGATTCCTGACTCAAAGGCCTATAAATGCTCCTAATTTCAGCCAACAAATATGTCATATGAGGGAGATATGATGTTTCAAAGATGACAATTGAATTCTGCCAGCAAACAGGTTTCGTGAAGAAATGAGTCCAAATTACATTCTGAAGCATCTAAACCGATATCCAAGTTTTTATTTCAGCAATTTAGCTCCTCTAAGTCAAAGCTTGAAGATTTCATGCAAGGCTATTTCTCCTTTTTTA
>Ga0307511_10001335_pt1 | contig 26162 bp, 38 predicted proteins | sample 13_EM_MG_FD_200266 | JGI IMG/M metagenome (GOLD analysis project Ga0307511, IMG submission 200266) | Populus trichocarpa ectomycorrhiza microbial communities from riparian zone in the Pacific Northwest, United States - 13_EM | ecosystem: Host-associated > Plants > Roots > Unclassified | place...
GATGATATCCATAATTGAGTGGGGGGTAGATAACATCTACGGGGGAGGGAGGGTAGGAGGCGGCCTCGAGAGCGTGTCCGTAGGAGTCGAAGAACGTATACCTTGGGGCATCGTACGGGGGGGAGTAGGAGGTCGGGGGAGGGGACGCGGAGTAGGCCGTTAGGATGGGGGCAACCGCCTGGGTCTGGGGCAAGTAGTCCGCGAAGGGTGGGGGGGACTTGGAAACAGGGATGTCGGAGGAGGCGCCTTCCTGTGGGTCAAAATCGGAGGACAGACTTCCCGACCTGGTGATAGTCTCCGGAGGTGAGGGCGAACGGTATAGCGTCGGCGACTGCGGTTGGCTAGTCAACCCTGAAGACAGAACGTGCTAGAAGTATTAATCATCAGTGTTGGGCGCCGCGGGGACTCAGATAATAAGCGTTAGGACGCACATATTTCGAAGCGATCTTGCTCAAAATGTCCTCGAGCAGTACCCATCGAAACACCTTGATTTTCTTCTCAATCGTCCTTGGTTTTGGCGGAGGGAACTTCATTATCTGGGTATAAAGCTCCCCATATGACCGGTCAGCCTTCTCGACTCGGGTTGGGAGGAATGACTGGATGTTCCTCCGTAGTCTCGTCTTCTCCGAGGTACCAAGGGCCTCGTCCGCCACGTTCTCGAACAAGTAGAGGATATCGACGGAGGTCACATAGTATTCATCGGTGCCCCGATAATAGATGCAGGAAATAACGACATCTTCCGGGTCATATGCTTCCTGGCGGATAATTTCGCAAGAGAGAATGAAGTGGTTCCCCTCTCGGACCGTTGTGAATTTTGCGAGTCGCCGTCCAATCCCGAGCTCCTCGTCGGTCCAGTCCTCGCGCAAGGTATGCAAGGCGCTGGTGAACTCCAGCTTCAAGGGGGACCCCTCCGGCTCGGAGTGGCTGGGGGATCTAGGGACCCGAAGTAGGGTGTAGGAATTACGCTGTGTCGTCACTTGAGGGAGAGTTTTCCTCCCACGACGGCGGCTGTGAACGGTTCGATTGACACGAGGGGCCCCCGGTTTGGCATCCGTATCAGAAGGGGAGATGTACTGTTCAATGTGTTCTGCTTCCGACTGGGAACCGGACAGATCTACCAGGCCTTAGCGTCAGGATCAACTACGTTGAAAGTAAGCGCTGGACTCTTACCTTCACGGGTATAATGAAACACCCCACAGTACAGAGTGTCGAGGAACTCGTCGCGGAAGTGAACTTGGACCGTAACCGGAACGGCAAACTCGTTCTCCGGTAGGCCTAACTTCTCAATCGGCGGCATGGTAGTCTGCAGTTCCCACTCGTTTGACGTTTGAGAAAGGCGCTTGACCGTTGTGGGAAGCGGCACCCTCCCCGCGATGAAACCGATGCACACTCGCCCGATAACATTAAAATGCAAAGTGGCGACGGTGGTAATCGCGGTCCCAGGGCCACCACGGATGAGAATAGGCCCCCTGGTGTGGAATTGCCCCCGTTGCGAGTTCAGACGAGATTTGTGCATCGATGTACACTGTGAAGCAGGAATGGACCAGAAAAGCAGAGGGGTGCGCAAGTCGAGCGCAGAGAAAACGGTTATCCAGGATACTGTGCGTGTCGCCAGTTACGCCTGACATTCAGCGACTGCAGGGGAGAAGAATAGAGGAGTCGTTGAGAGATCACAACCGAAACAGGAGACCTTTAAACCAGCACAAAAATCGTGATTATATTGTCCTGGATAAGGTTCACGGGAGGGGGCCGTGGGGCATGACAATAAAAGCAAATGTCGAATATTTACAAATTTGCGGGGGGACTTCCAGTGTGAGGTTGACGTATGGCTGGCATTCGGGAGGCGCGGGTAACAATCGGACCAAAGTGGGGGGTCCGTGGGATGGGTACCTGGATAATCGAGCATCGAACATCAGACAGAGAGATCCGGCACCGATCCCTCTGTCTGATGCTGAGGACAAGGGGAAGTGCGTGATTGGGCGACCGTAGTGGAGACTCGAGGATTGAGGTCGCTCCGTGTTGGTTCCGAGCAAACACGTCGGTATTCCAAGTTTAGGCTCGCTTCAGTCTTCCAAACAGCCGTAGATGCTATCGATACATCGGCGAAACCGAAATGAGAGCGGAAGCGAACGATGGAACGGTAATTTCCTTGATAACCTCGTGGTGAATTACGCGCGTATTGTTTTGACCGAACAAAGTCTAAATCGATATCAGACAAAGCTATCCAAGCATGCGTTGACAAGATACTCGGCCAAAATATTATATCTTTGGGAGGTCCGGCCCACATTTGGGGTCCTCCGCCGCAGTGACGACGGGCAGCGTGACCACCCACACGCTAGGCTGCGAAGAGCCATCAACAACTGCTTCCGCTGTTCTCGTGCACAACGATTTCCATCACTCATGACGTCCGACACGGCCAGCTGCTATTTTCTGTTTCGCTGTGTGAATTTTCCTCGGCCGGCAAGTTACAGACTTCTATACCAGGTTAAGTTGCCAAATCACCGACACCGGTCATGTTGAAGGAGGATAACGCGGCGATACGGTCATCTAAACAAGACCCGAGGCAAGGGATCCGGATGAGAGAACAATACCCATTGCCGAACCTTCCCGCATCTGAGCAAGATCTCCTCCCTGCGGCGATCCATTGTGGGGCCCTTGGTTACCTTTGCGCCAGGCGGGAATGCTGGCCTAGGATCGGAAGCGGGGTGGCGCAGTGAGGCTACCGACCGCGACCATCACTTGGTTGTCAGGCCCAACGCGTCTCCTTTCTCCAGTGCGGCCATGATCGCCTTGAGTTCTTGCTTGTCCTCGTGTGTCAACGCAAACCTGCTAATCACCACCTCTACCCGTTTTATCCATCGGTCCACCGTGGCGTAGCCGAAGGGAATGTTCCGTTCGATGCACCATTCAAAGTACCTCCTCATGTCCCTGACCAGAAGTACAAACTCTCGGTGTGTCTCCGGTTCGTCGAATGAGGTGATTCCCCAGCGCGCTAAGATCCTTATCAATGTTGTCGAGATCCCGAGGAAGATTGGCCCTCTATTATATGATCCGCGAGCAGCAGTTATCATCTCCAGTAAGGCTATCATGAAACACATTGTTAGAATTGACAGGAGGCGAACAAAAGGCTGATTCAACGCCACCTTCTTGCAAGCGTGTCGGCGGCATCCTGTATGAAAGGTACGTGAGAACGTCGAGCGCCTTGTGTTGGACCTGAGAACACAGGGGATTGGCCGACAGGTCCTGCTCAAGCAGGCGGAGAAGACAACTAATCGTTCTCTTCGGTAGATCGTCGTCCACGGAGAAAGAATCTTGGAATTCGGGAAGGACGTTTATCGTGGAGAGGATGTCCAAAAACTTGGAAAGAACTGGGGTGGTATGTATTAACTCCGACCCAATCGACCACTGCCAGAGAAGACTGTCCATCAGAATGCGTCGCAGCCTCTCCCCTCGGGGCTTGTCAATCTTCAGCCGAAATACGACAAGTGGGTGGTCAGCCGATATGTTTGAATGTGGGGTATAGTGTAGAACTGTATCCTTGAGGGCCTCGACCGATATGCCCGCGCGGTAGGCCATGATCCGGTGGACGAACTGCATGGCCGGGTCGGAGAACCCAGTCCGCAAATCCGCCAGGCAGAGGCCGATTGAGTTGAGGACCTCCGTGTCCCAGACTACCTTATCGATCCACAACAAGGCATCCATGGTACGTTTCGTGAGGGAGGACCGTCTGAGCGGGCGGATGTCGCGGTCCTGCCAACTCCTGAACCTTGCGCCGGACTCTCCGGAGATGAACTTGGTTACCCATGACGTGGTGCGGAGGAAAACCCATGATTGGGGGGATTTGTATGGACATAAGGATTGTTGGAACGCCGGGAGCACAGTGGTAGCGGTGTAGAACACAAATACGATGGCTATGACCACGGTCAGAATAGCTGCCACTACGTTGTGGAGTGTCCACAGGAGGTAGAGCAGGCCGACCAAAAAGACGGCCAACGAGAGCTGGAGTAGGAGGGGAAGGAGGGAGATGATCTCAACCACGCCCCAGTCCTTCAGCGCCTGGTAGTGAAGCTGTCTGAGGGAGAGAGCGTCGATTGGGGTGGTGGAGACTGGACGCATATATTCACGTAACCATTGTTTGACGAGGATGCCTATGAATGCGGACGATAATGCGGCCACGAGGCTGAAGAACCAGAGGGAGTTGATTATTATGGCCGATACGGGTGCAGAAAACTGTTCAACCCCGGTTGCCAGGGAAAGAGGTTGCTCGAGCCTCCTGGCAGGTGTATAGCCGTCCAACTTCGTGGAAATTTCCGTCAGTAACTTGACGGTTGCATCCTCTGGGTTTTCCGAAAGCCATCGGTAGGATTCGGTAATGAAGGCGGTGACGATCGCGGAGAACAAGCCGGCCTATTCACCCATCAAGTTCACGTCAGGAACGCAAGCATTAGTGGCACATACGAATACCAAGAGGGTATCTATTTCCTCCGCCCAGCTCCTCACGGCATTCTCGTCGTGTTTTTGAACGGTTTTTGCGCACAAAGACCAACCATCGGGAGGGGTGGGTTTTTCATTGATGTTGGTCTGCGAGATAGTGTGAGAACACGCGACAGGGGGGCTTGGGTGGGGCTTACCTTGATCCACTCTGTCGTAGACTGGCGGCTAGTAGTTGTACGATTCCGTTCCTGTATGTCCGTTCAGGATGGCGTGTAAAACTCTACAACAGTGAATTCAAGTCACCCAGTACTCGCCACCGCTCGCTGAAAGTTCCATCGGCTCAATGCCATCCATCGTCTTGGTCTGTGGAATTGTGAGCCTGGCGATTGACAACAACCACGCAGGAGCAGAGCAGGGCGGACGACGAACCGTTCTCGCTGTCGTGCTCGGCTATGGCCAAAAACGCCTCTGTAAGAGAGTGCCGTTGAGGGAATGGGCGCGCAAACCGTTTCTAGCTAAATTCGTTCACGAAGCTCGGCACGGCCGCGCCCAAGACAGATCCGGATCGATCGGTATGGGATGGTCCCAAACGTCGGATGGGCCGGACTCTATAGGCGGGAACCCAATCATCCCCGTCAGTACGATGCAGTTTTATTAGGTTCGCAAGGGGTTAACGTATGGGTGCAGCTATTTGTGGGTATATGGGGTGAGGGCATACACGTATTCGAAGGCACAGGTCAATCTGTGTAGCTAGGCTAGATCACGGCCCCTCCCAATTCGGACGCGTTTCTTCGGAGATGATTCTGCGAAAAACCTTCTGTCAGCCTCACGCTTGATAGATCCAACAAGAGATTTCATTTCGATATCTCTTCCCCTCTCCAGAGATCCGATTTCCGATGGCCCAGGATCCAATGGGCTCAGGATAAAATAAGTAGCGCGCCGAGCGGCCACATCTGTACGAATGGTGAGATTGAGCCTGTTCCTACTGGGCCGGGCATCAGCCAGTGGGTGCGTTGGGGACGGGGCGTAGGCGGTAAGGGACTCCTGCGCCTCCTCATCAAAGGGTTGGAGGGAGGTCGGGGGATCGGGGATGAACCAAAGGGCACAAAGGGGAAGGGGACAGTGGCGACCGCGGTCGTTACTCGTGCTAGTGGACGGACGGCATGACACGGGGAGCTGGATGTCCGTGGCGGGTTGCCCGGGTCGCTGGCACCACCGAAGCCTTACAGCTCTGCAGCTACGGTGTACTACCGCCCCTAAGAGAGCTGCATAGTCGATCAGTACTAACGTCACAAGGACGGCCAACAGACGCGCAATTCTCACTGAGTAACAAAGTAAGAAACGTGAGGGTGAGGCAGGTCGCTAGGTAGCACAATTCATATCCGAATTTTTCCGCTTCCCGGAAAGTGGTGATGGAGGAGCAAGCGACAGCCCAGACCCCGAGGAAGTGGACATAAGCGAGAGGAAAACAAAGTCCCCACTCAAACGACCAAGGGAGACCCCGCGATTTGACGGTGAAGCTGTGAAATCCTTCTTCAGACGAAAGACGACGCACACACGGGGAACTCATACCAAAGGACGAAAGGTATTGCCGATAGGACACAAGTTACAAGGTACAGTAACTCAGGTATACCTGCATAGATTCTGCGTGAGCACCCCTTCCAGTCGCAACCACAAGGGCCGTTCATACCTCCGACCCGCTCGTAGTGTACAATGACAGAGATGACCGTTGCTTGGGACGCAAATATCGAACCTATCAGGGTGTGTCAGCGGCGGTCGTGGTGAGCTCGGGAGAAGGAGCCAACCCATCCACGCGAAAAACGCGAACTTGAGGAAGTCCATGATGGCGCTCAACGCCGAGAGATTAAAAAGAAATGGATGCAAAGGAAGGTATGATGCCGAGTAGAAGTCGGAATGGGGAATGAGGGACAAAGTGAGCAGCTGAACAGGGGGTTTGAAATGAGTGGGAGGGCAAGGGCTCGACGATGAGCAACGGTGAACCCCACCGCTTTTAACCGTACACTTGGTGCGCTTTGTGAGGTCTGGGGGCCACCCGCATTGTTGGTGTCACGTCCATAAACAACGGCCGTGTCGGCCGTGTCTACTAATATTTTGCAATATTTTGCCATGGCATACGTTTTGGTGGCCAGGGGATTCCCCCTGTTTGTGACCAAGTGGCTACAACAGCCTACTCCAGTTGCGTCACGTAGGCAAGCCGCCATCTCGTTGCCCCAGTGCCGGGCACCATACGAAGTGCCTAGGAGGAGCCAGGAAAGGGAAACGTCATGATTGGTGACGAGTATGGAGGACACGGAAGAGCTCTCCCTTGGTATGATTAATCCCAGGATCTTAGGCCATTGGGGTTTAATGGAGGTGCCAGATGCACCGAGGATAGTCGCAGAACTTGGTTAACAGCAGTGGTGTGGTTGCAGCTCAAGTAAGGTCGGTGTCGATCGTTCGCAGCACTGATCAGCTGAGGAGGTGGAACACTGGAACAACTCTCCCAGAAGGACAATTATATTATGGTTGTAGTAAACTAGAGCGCCAGCATTCAAGAAAAGAGAAGGTATCTATGTGTCCCATTCCGATCCCACCAGACGTCCTTTCTGAACCGGTCCTCCACTCACGTTCGGACTCCACGGGGACTCCAATTGGGTCTTCTCCTAGATGCCCCCCTGCGCCTACGTTGATTCCTCGGCTCGACTTCGAGTGGACGAAATTTGAACGGGGATAATGTTGGTGAACACAGTTAGACCGAGCTTGTTCATGTCCCTCTTGCGCGGAGGGATAGAGGGGAGGACGTAGGAAGTGTATGGGGTGGTGGAAGACCTGCACGGCGGAGGTGGACGATACGCTAGAACCACTTCCTGGCGCTCGTCGGCATCGTTTCCGCTGCCGCTGGAGGATCTCTGCATCCTTACTAGATCCAGAGAATCGCGTCTGGTAGCCAATGGGCCATCGCCACCCCTTCGAGGCCAGGTGTGCCCCGCGCCATCGTACATGCGGTTAATGAAAGACACAACTACTGTAGTGAGAACTGAAAGCACGTGAGCACACCAAGGCGACATTCAGGAATGGTTCCCACTCACTGACGGAGGTTGAGAACCAGCTCAGCGGAAGGTCCACGTATGGTTGACGATAACACTTTTTTGAATTCCTGGAGTCATCGAATACGCAGTACTCGTTCCCCCCACCGATGGTAGTAAGGCAGCAGGCTCCCAGCACGCTCAGCACAGCGAGCGTTGCGCAAGCAATCACCTTCGACACCCTGAAGTACGGAACGGCCCCAATTCGACAAAGGAACCTGCATTTTTGGGGGTCAGGTGAAGTGCGGTGAATGAAATTCCACGAAGACCCAAACTTACAGACAAAATATGAACACCACGATCACGGAAGATGTTATGATTTGAACGAGTTCCCCTTGGCCGAAGATCGGTTGATCGATGTCAGGGACTTTGTGTCTTTGTTCACTGTATGGGATTCCGAGTAATAGCGCGAGGGTGGTGTTGGAAACGAATGCAAGAGCTATGGCATTGCCATTAACGCCGACCATCTCTTGGGGCTTGGGTCAACTCACTAAGTGAAGCCATAATATAACTTTCGCAGAATTCCGCAGGGTGCATAACAGCCGGTGAGGCGTAGGGCAAAGGGAAAGAGAAACGAAAAGGTAGGAGTGTGGACAATTGTGAGCAAGAATGGGAAGGAGGGAAAGTCGATTGGTTAGAGAGGTTGGGTAGGATGGGGGCTGAAAGGATGATATCCATGTCCCGTTCCCTCTGCATTTAAGTATCATCCCGCCAAAGGATGGTGGCCGGGGACATGGGTGCACGGTGTTTTCATGGCATGGAAAGGCGTGCCTCCGTTGCAGGGGCACGTGGCTGAAGTTGCATGGTCACCATTTACATGACCGAAGCTCCCAGCCGTGGCTGGGAGGTACACACGGATAAATCACGAGGGGAGATAGGCAGAATCCATTTTCCTGGGCGGCGAACTAGAGGGTAGGACAGACGAGAGTGGCAGGTGAGATGGGTAAGGTAGATCATTCAGCGGGTTCATCCTCTATCTTGGAGGTTGCCTTCCTCGCCTTCTTTCGCCTTCTTCGGTCCCTTTCATGCTCACGGGCCCTCTTAAGGTCTTCTTTGGATAAACCGGGGTTATAAAGGTGGTCAAGCTGTAATGGTCGATGAGCTCGGTCGCGTTGCAATTTATGGAGGGTAGGAACCTTCTCTAGAAGGATCTTGCGGGCGATCTTCCTGTTTTGTTGTAATGATCGCGTTTCTTGACATTTCACCTGAATTCCCGAGGGTTTGTGCAAGAGTTGAACGTTATTGTTGGTCTTGTTAATGGATTGTCCGCCAGGGCCACTCCCTACGATCCCGACGGTGAGATGGTAGAACGACACTCTAAATTGGGAACGTGCCTCGAATAAAGGACTCTGCAAGGTCTGACTCCTTCAGCTCAGGGATCACACGACTTGCGTGAGCGCGTTTAAGTTGAGAATAATTAGGTTTTCGATTAGGATTAGGAAGAGGTACTGTGGGCTCTAGGCCAGGCTCGGTATCGAGTTCGCAACTGGGAAGTCATTCAGAACAGCACCTGTTCAGGTAAGTGTCAAGAGGAAACAGGAGAAGGGGAGGGGGTTGTACGCACTTGGCCTGCCTGCCCTTGCCGCGAACTGGGGTTGGAGGGGGGTTCTTGATGGAGTCGTTATTGCCAATCTCCGTGTGTTCCGTGAACCGGATTTCTCGAGGGAGGGTCAGGTAGAACACGGCAAAAAATAGAGCGTACCCACTCCACCTCTCATCAGCGCCGGAAGCTACGCGGTGCGCCTGGACAAAGTTTCTACGAAGGACGGTTGCGACTTCGTCCCCCAACTTCACGGATTCCTCATAGGTCTTGGGATCCGTCCGGTCCTTGTGCTGAAGAGAGTCAGCGCGCATCTTTTGGCGGAATGCTGGTAAATGCGTTCAGGACAACAACAAATGACTGGCGGAATCTGGAACCAACCCGAGAGGATCTCATTGTCACCTGTTCACCAGCATTTGAGTTCAGTGGCGGGGCTCCGGTGTCGTTCCTGAGTCACTCACCGGCAAAAGTGGAGGCGGATGCCCTGTAGAGGTTTCTGTACGCAGAGCGAGCTGCAGCCTGAAGCTGGGGAGTGATTCCAGACATGCAGACCTGTGAGGGGACTTCGGAAGCGGAACGGGACGGCGCGATCGGGAAACTGGCGTAACAGATGTGACACCACTTGGAGTCAATGTCACCCGTTTGCAATCGTATTCTCTGTATCATCCGTCCCAGGTTTCGTCCACGGCACTCTACAACGGCTAGCAACATATTCCACGGCTAATGGGACGACGGAAAGTTCCGGGATTGGCATTTCTTGGGCATGCGATTGTCTCGTGCAGCCCTCACATCCAAACACCCGCAAACGCTCCCACTACCCTAGACGGCCTATTCCCCCAGGAACCACTCACCTTGACGAATAAATGAGGGCCAGGCCCAAGGTTCCGCCTCCAATTGCGTCCAGGAGCACCTGAAAATATTTTCGGGAATTTATTTCGCTTGCTAAAGTCTTTCACGGCTGTGCTGAGAATGGGTAGTCACGTGGTCTTGTTTATTACAGACACGGTCCCCCTGGAATTTCACACACTCCCATCTTCTCTCTTCAACCCTCCCACCATCCGCCGCGCCCCGCTACCCGCGACTTCACTTGTCTGTCTTGAGCTCCCTCGACCCCTCTGATCCACTTCGAACATCCTACCTACACGACTGTAAATCTCTCAAGAAATGGGTTTGACGAAACAAACGGCGAGGAAAACCCAAATCAAGCCTGCCCCCGCCAGGGTCCCCACCCATCCTCCGTGGGTCGAGATGATTAAGGTGAGATGCATGGTCGATTCTCCTCTCGCCTCCAGGGCTCGACCACGTATTCCCTCGCGTCATTTGCGCCGCATCCCAGTGGTGCAAACACAACTTCCAAAGCGGGACAAGTTGGATGGATCGTGGTGGACCGTGCACACTGAGCCATCACCCGTCCTCATCCGCCGATAATCCCCCATCTACGCGATTCTCTCCTCCCCGTTGCCTATGTACGGTAAAAACTCACATATTTTGACTCGTTGCTAGGAGTGCATTGCAGCCAATCGCGATGACGCGCGAATTGGTGTTTCCAGGCCCCAAATCAAGAAGTCCGTCATTCAAGCACTCTTCGCATGCGCCCTCCTTCATTTGGCTAACAAATATGATCCACAGATTCGTAGAGACCACCTATAATTTGGATTTGGGTCCTGCCCAGGTTTCCCAACTCAACAAGGCAATCGCTAACGGAGCCGACAAAGGAACCTTCTACCTCCCTAAGGGTATGCCAGCTGCTCCATCCATTGGATGACCCCTCACCCTCTTTGTATAGGCCTTTCCGGGCGCGTCAAGCTCCCTCCAAAGACTGTTAAGAACAATGACATCGGCACCAAGGAGGTAAGGCCGCAAACTGGACGTCGCCGAGCAAAGCTGATGCACCGACCAGAACAAGCCCTCAAAGACATCCAAATCCACCACCACCAAGAAAGCCCCGGCAAAGTCCACCACCACCAAGACTAGGTCCACATCCACAGCTACCAAAGCTGCAAAACCCTCCGCCACCAGGAAATCCGCCACCAAGGAGGCCAAAGACACGACAACGAAGAGGGCAACTGTGAAGAAAGAGATCAAGGAACCCAAGGTTGCTGCTAAGCCGGCTAAGGCAACTACCACGAGGGCGAAGACCAAAGCAGAGCCGGCCACTAAGAAGGCTTTGAAGCCCACTTCGAAGTCTACGAGCAAGGTCGCCTCTACGAAGAAGACTACTACGTCTTCTCGACGAGACACTGCTAAGAAGGTATGGTGGTGTGTGTGTTAATGACGAGTATATATCTCATGTCACACCACCAGGAAGTTACCGGGAAGAAGCCCGCCTCGAAAACTCCAGCGTCCAAGGCGAAGAAGACTGCTGAGAGCAAGACCACTGCCACTAAGAGTACGACCAAGAAGACCGCCGCCAAACCTTCTTCCAAACCGGCTTCCAAACCGGCATCTGGCACCAAACGAAAGGTCTGTCGTTTTCCCTGGTGCCCTTGAGGATTCGACTAACAATTGGAACAGGCTACCTCTCGCAAGTGAGCGCGGTCTAGCACGTTTTTTCGGCTATCATCGACTACATCTCACTACATCCCCGGCTGACCCCTGGACCCGGTCACGCATTTTCTCCCTGTTAGCTTTTCTTGTTTCCTATTCCCAGTGTACATGGTACAGTCTAGGTGCTATCGATTTTGTCTTTTTTTATTCTTACCTCCCTTATTTCTCCTTACCCGTACGCGTACTATGAATCCTAACCTTATGAGTCGTGAATCACGATCTTCGATCGACCGGAGGTTCATGCGATCGGGATGTGTATGTTTGGTAAAACCTTTTGTAACAAACAAAGCGCTGATCCGAGTGCACGTGGCCTGACACGCCGGTGTCGCGTGGGTGGAAACTTCGGAAGACGGCAGGCATCAATGAGGCCTGGAGTCGACCAACCTGCTCCTGAACACTCACGATGGTTGATTCGTCTCCGTACTCCATCGCTTCCTCGAGGGCAAACTATCCGATTTTCATCCCCTTGACCGAAACCTTGCTGCTCCATCTAAACTGGGCGAAGGCCGGCCTCATTGACGCGTTCCGGTGGGACTACGCGGTGAAGTTGATAACGAGGTGAGGCAGCCACTCCTTCGGCCTATTTTGCAAACACCTTGGAATTTGAGAGCTGAGCGGAACATGCAAAAGGAAGTGATGCGGAAATTCAAGGGAACGTCTTGAAATCCGGGTTACTGAATGGAGTCTCGCTCATCTCCATCTGGGTGTTCGAGCTCTTGGTGGGCTTCGCCTCACGGAGACACGGGAGTCAGAGCAATCCTGCATCGGAGAGGGGATTTATTCATCGGAATCTGGGGTGGTTTTACCAGGCCCTGTGGCTCGCTCCGGTTGTCGGAGTTTCACTCTACCTGAACGTCAGTTGAGACTTCCCCTCTCGTGGTCATCGTGTTGACACCCGCGATGTCTTTCCCTAGTCCACGTGGTGTAATATCGTTGCCCGGCGTGCGTTTCTCCTGCAACACGGAAACCGCGCGTTTGTCCAACAACAACCGGTCGGATACGCCGGATTGCTCAACTCACTCGCGACCAGCGCATACAGGGCAGTGATGATACTATCCTGTGCGCTGCTCTCGGTCGTGCTGGGCTGGATACCACTGACCCGGTTTATGCTTGGACCTGTACTGGCTTTTGCGTTTTTCTGTTGGGTCGATGCGTACGTCTTGCTGAAAGAACCTTCCTCGTTTGAAGCGCTGTTGATCCCAATGTCTTAGGTATTATTGTTTCGAGGCGGCCTGGATAGCAAGAGGTTTCTCTCTGCCTCGTCGGGTGAGGCATATCGAAGAACGTTGGGCGTACTATCTCGCCTTTGGTACGTTCTCCAACTTTAACCCCCCACATCCCACTCAAGCTCTCTGTCACAGGTCTTCCGGCTGCATTCTTATGCAACTGGGGAAACAGCCTCACGAATGCCGCAATTTTTGCGCTCGTATACCCTTACGTGAGCACCTTTGCATTTGTTCGACCCGTGGCGTTGCCTAAGCGTACCGCTGTACCCGACAGTACATCATCATGGCCACGAGATCCCGTCCACTTCCCGCAGATCCATACAACCCAATCCCATCGGACGGTTCGGAAGCCGCCAGATACCCGTCTCCCTTCATGCCACTTCGGCTGCCTATATTCCGACCTGTCATCCTGATGAACGATCTGATCGTACGCGCCCTGAGTGTCGGGGCGGGTGGCAAACGGGCCACAAGCCCGATGTTTTCATCTAATGTCGCTCATTCGAATTCAGGAAGAAAGAATGGGAGATACGGATTTGCCGAGGGGTTTGATAGCATTGAAGACGGCGGCGATACGGAAACCATAGAGCTGCACGCTAGGGCGGCGATCCACCCTACGCCTACCCCGTCGGTAGCTGGACGCCGAAGAGTGAACTTAGGGAGGAAGAAGTTGGATTGATTTGATTAAATTGCGATGATTTCGTGATAGGGTTTGTGCAGTACGCTCGCGTAGAATTTTGTGAAGTAAAACTATCGATGCACCCTGTCCCCTCGAGGCGACTTTTCATCAACGTGGATATGTGGACGCTCAGGGGCTGAATTGGAAAATAATTTAACACGATGGGGGCAATGATACATTGAATGCCGACGGCGAGGTACTCTGTTGGATCTTACAAACGCCACTGCACTACGACCAAGTGAAGGTTAGCATTACCCTGAGATGCCCTTCATTTCGTCTTTCATTTCGCCCGGGGGGTGCGGACGTCGTGGGACACTGGGAAGGAAAAGTAGTCGTGGTTGGTGACCATCTCCGTCATGTTCCCGAGTCACGGTGCTACTTTGTTTTGCCTGGGGAACCCGAACCTTCCACAAGGACTCGATATGGAGAGGCACGGAGGGATTGCCCGGGGTACCGGTTAATAACTCCATCCAGGCGTTTGTGGACGTTCACTCTCAAACCCATAAACTGGAAGGAATTCAAAGTGAACGTTGACAACGTCATGAAATGGTCCATTCGACCCATAGTATATGCGATCCAACCGAAGATACCCAACCCCACGAACGGGGAATGGCGCACATGGGGTTTGGAGATATGGGAGGGAAGCAGCCGTAGAGAAGCTGATTCGAAAAATCAGCTCCCGCTTGAATTTCTGGAGTCCGTTAAAGACCCTGGCCAAGTCGCGAAACGAGTGGGAAACGCCGTGTATTGTCCACCCTCTCGTTGAAGGATTCTGGAAGCACAACTGCGGGGAGGAAATACGACGCACTGGGGCTGTGTAGCACGAGCTGCGGCAACTTCGGAGAGGACACTGAGAAGGTGCATTGGGAGGGAAGAGAGTCCCAGATCTGACAAGTTCTAAACGGAGATATTGGAACAGGTAGGTGGGGAGCACCGTAAACCTAAGGTGGCGACCTGTGGTTTCCGAAGGGTCTGCGTAGTCAGCGATCGAGAGCGGCTGCCTTGGATCTCTTCGTCGGGGCGCCTAGATTCTGGGAGTCATACTAATCTTATCTTGAGATAGAGAGAGACTACCAGGAGGGTGACACCTACACCGCTCACTTGACGATCCCGGATCTCGTCAGTGGGGATCGCGGCGAACCTGATAATCTCCCCAAACATTAACGGGAACTAGGTGGTTTCTGACCCCCCCGAGGCGTAATAGACCCCGTGAGACGCGATGGTCATCAAGCCTTTTTACCTACAAATTAAGGATAAGAGCTCTACTATCAACGGCGGAATATTGGACTATCGCACCACGTTTCTGCCTACGGGAGTATCCCTGTCGCGGTACTGATAGCGGAGAAAAATTAGCACTCCTTTTGGGCCACTCCGCGATTTCGGCAAGTTCTGAAAGCACTGCGATATCCGCTGCGCAAGGGGGAGCACATCGATGGGGGCTTGTGCATCAGTGGCCCCGTGTCAGTCGGAGATTACTGAGCACAAGAACGCCCTGCCGCGGCTGGAGCCGCTCGATAGCCTTATACATCACGGTGGCGGTGTGTATCAGGCGTTTGCGTGCAAAGGGGCTTTGTCGCTTTCACGGTTAGACGGGTGTGTAGGCCGAGTCGAAAAGCCCATATTGGCGCCCGTTGTCCCGCGGTTGACCGGTAGTCCCGGGGGTTGCGCAGACGGCATAGCGATCGCACCCAAAACAGATTGTGGTGTGCACAAACACGAAGATGAACAATGTACAGGGGACGCGGGGGACCTAACCGAATCCCGCCCACTGGATAGATACATAGCTCACTCTATCCGCCTTCTCATCCCACGTGCAGAGAAGATGCGTCTTCTTAGTGGCGGTCCCAAGCCTCCCGTGAGCCACGATCTCCATGGGCATGACCGTCTTCTCGGGAGATTCAACCACTGTAGCGGTAAAGTGGGAGTGGTACCGTAGTGGGTCGCCTGAGAGATGTAGGGTTAGTTGATGAGAGCGCCATGCTGATCGAAATACCTGGATAAATGAGGAAGTCCCCACCGAACTTCAGACCCCCTCCCATGTAATAGCCTTTGTCCCACAGATCCCTGAACACTGCGCACTTCGCGCGTTCAGTGAGATCAGATGGATATGACCATATTCCCGCGTCTTTCGCCGCCTGGATCGTGGGGTAAGCGTGCGGGGTCGGCGTATACCACGAAAAAGATGATGACGCCCCGGGTACAGTGATGGTGTACACTGGGGCAGTTTGCGGCGGTCGGAACACCTGGGTCGGGCCTTCGGCGACCGCTAGGCCGACGTCCGTGTCGGTCTTCTTTGCAGCGGCTGCCGCCCGTCGCGCTTCCCGTTGTTCTCGTTTCTGTTGAGCCTTCTCGGACAGGGACATGTCCTTGGACTGATCCCTAGCATCCTTCGCTTCAAGAGCGGCTAATTGGTTTTGAATGAGCTCCTTTCGTTCCGAGTTCCACATTTCCAAGGCAACGAGCTCGGGCGAGGAGTGTGCGGCTGGATCGTCAATAAAGACGGCGAACCCTGTTCTGCCGCGTTAGACCTCCGAGTCCTGAACGGAAGTGGTGTCTCTCTACCTTTGTCAACTAAAAGCACCGCCTCTTCTGGTTGGAGGATGAGTGGGACGCCCAGAAAAATGTTCTGTTGTGACAAATGTGGCAAAGTCCCAAGGAGAGTGCCGCAGACCCGATGCTCAGTCCGAATCACGGCGATATCTGCACTTCGACAAGGTTTAGCGTAGCCGGCCGCATCTCTGCGCCACTTGCGTACCATCAACGTCCCATACGTAGGCTTTTTGATTCGATACCAGAAGTGGCACCCTGCGACTACCCTCCATAGTGAGAAGGTCGAAATAGAGCACTTAGACGCCTGTGCGCGATTTGATCTCGATCACCCTTGCCCTCGGTTCCATTTCGTCAACTAGTTCGACCCATCTCTGGTTGTAAACTGGTCTCGTGCGGGCGATTGATAAGATGGCCTCGAACCTCCTAGACGCGATTGTCCTCTTCGGTGATTCGATCACTCAAGGTAGTTGGAATCTCAATGGAATTGCGGCTCGTCTTTCCTGTCAGTATATCGCCCACCCATCTCCCCGTGACATCCCCGTACTTTGCGGAGAGAGAGGCTGGGCTCACAGATCCGCGATGAATCCAGATGTCTACTGTCGCAAATTGGACGTGATAAACCGCGGGCTATCCGGATTCAATACTGAGTGGGCGATCCCAGTATTTGAACAGGTCAGTTGGGTGGATTTTTTCGATCAGGGTGCTAGGAACGCCGAATTGAATGATCAGCGATTGTAGGCCTTTGCCAAAAAGGAGGAACAGCCTTACGTCCCCGCCGTACGCCTCCTGACCATTTGGTTTGGGGCCAACGATTCTGTCCTTCCTGGGGAGCGCCAGCACGTCCCTCTCGCCCAATTCATTGCCAACTTGAAACACTTGATAACAATGGTCAGGTCACCATCGTCAGAGTACTATTCGCCGGAAACCCGTATTCTGCTTATTTCCCCTCCACCGGTAAATACCCATCAGCGCGGCGCGGAGCTAGCGTCTAGGGACCCCCCAAGGGCGTGTGACCGAGAGTTTGACTTCACAAAGCTGTACGCCGAGGCTGTGGTCAAGACTGCGCAGGAGGAGGGGGTCGCCATCGCTGACGTCTGGACTGTGCTCTGGGAAGCAGCTGGGAAAGACGAACGGGCCCTGAGTGCATACCTTTTAGACGGTCTTCATCTCAACGCGGAAGGCTACGAGGTTTGGGGGCATCTCAATATGTGTGAAATTTCCCACTTATTGTTGGTTTTTCCTTAGCTTGCCTACAACGCCATCAACGCGGCCATTGAGCAGTCATACCCCGAAATCCACTACGACAACCTTCAGTACGTTATCCCGCGGTACGCTGCCTTTGTCTCCCTGTCCTCGATACCTCTGCAGCTGATTGTTGTTAGACATGATGAGCTTGATCCATCCAATGTTCGAGAGAGTGTGAGAGCAAGGCGATTGGATTGATCGCACACAATAGATGTCCCGACCGAGTTGCGGCAATAAATGAGATAACCACGCAGTCTAACGGTGTACAAACAATCTATTATCACTCATTGATACCAATATTTATCCTCAAGGCGGGGAAATTACGAGGTGTGATGTTTGGATGTACTAAAGAACCAAACAAACATATCGGTGCAGGGTGCGACTGCCGGAGCGAGGGATCTTGTCAGATGACCTGTAGCACCACCACAAACTAGAATTCATTGGTCTGAAGACCAATAGAAGGAAGAGATCTGACACAGGAGGGCAGATATCATCGCGACAAACCGTGTCAGATCGTAAAGGAAACAGAATGCCGAGATCGTTGGGAAAATTATACGTACAAGCCCCCTGAGAATCAAATAAGTCTAGTTGAAGCGACGAGTCAGTTACCTTATCCACGGCAAGAGGGGGGAGGTCCTCATAAGTTGTAAAGTCTGTAACTGGAACAGGAGGGTGGGTATGGAATTACCATCGAGGCGGTGATTGACAGACCTTCACCCCCTCTGCTCGGACGCCTGAATCCAAACACGCAGTTGGTCGGCAAAGGTGTATGCCCAGTGAAAACACCAATTGGGCTAGTCTGCAGATAATGGCCCCACCCAAACTTTCGCATCTGATACATGTCCTGGAGAACCCACACCGGAATCCATCCAAGTGCCGAAGAAGCCAACACTGAATGGGAGACAGATGCCAGCCGCCGTCGGGACTGGTTGGGCGCATAATTGGGGGACCGCATCACGAGATGATAACCGCCCCGACGAGCAAGGATTTATGGGTTATCATCAGCGAGGATGAGTGGTCGTGAGGCATTAGATTATTTCGGCGGTCGTGTGACCGACCAATCAAATCGTGACACGGGCCAAAGAAAACCCCAACGGATGGGTCTCGGATGGGGAGTGATTGGCCAATCAAGCTTCAAGCTCCGTGTGATTAAACCCAGCCCCTCCCGCCTAGATGCAGAAGCTGGAGCGAAGGGGCGATAAGGGACCAGTAGTTGGGGAACTCGGACAGCGGTCCTGTCAGCCCCCCCATTGCCCCCGTCAAAATCATGATCAAAGTTGACCGTAATCTGATCGAGAGGGGGATTTTCCAAACCAGCTGTCAAGCGCATGAGAAAGAATGGATCTGGTGACGGACCCAGGGAATGATGCCGCGCGCTACGCCGGTGCGAATTTCGGGGGGCCCGGTTTTTTGTTTTGCAACTCGTGCCATTTTGATGACTAGAATCGTTTCAGGGAAACAACAACAACCAACCCAAACGTATTGAACGCGGTCCTGTTGATACGTTATAAAATGTCCCAGACTCCTCGCTTAACATCTGCACAACGCACCGTGCTATCGGCTCCCGCACATCATTCATCTCAGCCATGCACCATTGCCTATCCCTAGTCGAGATCGTCCGCCTTGTTGGAGAAGCAACCGTCAGCCTGCGGGATTCGTCGGCCGTCTCCTTGGCGTGCACCTGTAGAAACTTCGAAGCCGCTGTGATGGAGATCCTATGGGGCTCATATCAAACAGATCTTGTCGACTTACTCCGGTGCTTTCCCAATGAAGTCTGGGAGATTCGGGAACTGGACAGTGGCAAGCTGTACTTTGTATGGACGAGGTTATCTCCTTGATGCCACCTGACGAACGTTGACCCACGACCGTTTGTTCTTTTATATATATATATAGGAGTTCAGACGGCACCCTTTACCCTCAGAATGGGAACGGATCGACAGATATGCCAACTGGATGCACGCCCTCAACATTTACGAAGATCTGGTCGGGCCAGACCTGTCGCCAAAGGCGTGGGAGGTGCTGAGCGCCATCGCCCCCACTCACCTTCTACCAATCCTCCAATCCCTCGAATGGTATTCGACTGCAGACACCTTCGCTTACATCAACCTCTTCCAATCCCCCAAGCTTACCTCGCTCTACGTCCGAGTGATCCCCAACATCCCCAATGTCGTTCCAATTCTCGCCTCCCTCCGTGTCGAGACGCTCGAGGAAGTACGGTTCCTGGACTCCTCCGGAGATCGCGCCGTTCAAGACGCTATCTCCAATTTAGTCTTGAGGACCACGGCCACCCTGCGCTCCATCGAGGTACCATCGGATCTATCAGACGCCGCTATTCACCATGTCACCCGACTCCCAAATCTGAGCGATGCTAGCCTGGGATTTGTAAACCTGGATCGGTTGACCGCCACTCCGGAGTCCTCCTTCCCTCCCCTACGTACCCTGGAAACGAGGGTGAATAGTAAGGGAGGGTGGAAGTGCCTTTTGCAGGACACGACGAACCTCGAGTCAATCGTCTTGCACTCGCCAACTACCCTCGACCCTGAGGATGTGGTGGAAGCCTTTGGATTCCTTATCAACAAAGGCTTTCATCGGACCATGCGCCGACTCTCCTTCGCGGCCTTGGAGCCATACGACATCACCCCAGCCGTTCTCACCCCCCTCCTCGCATTCGGATACCTAACGAATCTTTCCGTCTCCCCACCGTGCCACCCGACCCGGTGCGGTTCCCTACTGACGAATGACGCACTCGCCCAGCTCGCCAGAGCCCTCCCGCAACTGGTGGAGCTCGTCCTCGGGAACGTTCCCTGTGGATCGCCCGCGACAGGGGTCACATTGTCCGGTCTCACTCCCCTTTCGGTCCATTGCGTCAACCTCAAAACCCTACAGGTCCACTTCAGTGCACTCGACGTAGACACAGACATTCCTGACTGTGCGCTGTTGGGGCCATCCGACCTGACGCCACTCAGTCCAAACCACTGCCAACTCACTCAAATCGTGGTTGGACAGTTGCCGATCTCCACCCAAGGACAATCGCTCTTGGTCGTCACCTCCTTCCTCCATCAGACGTTCCCGATGTTATCAAATATCGTGTCCACCGTAGAAGGGTCCCCTTGGAGAGTGGTTCAGAGGGGCATTAACGCATTCCGGGAGTGTCGTCCCAGGGGATAATCCGCCACGCGTATTAAGGGTAACTACCCAGTTATCTCTCCCATCCTGCACTGCGACTGACCATCGCATTGTGTACTAGCCGGCCCGCCCCAACGAAGTTGTACCAACAGCGAATCACCCTTGAACGTTCTATTTTCGCGAACCATTGTATCAATACGAATCTGAACTAGGATTATTTATGTTTTGTCGCCGAATGTCCTATGTATGCATTGTCCTCTATTTCTCAATCATGTCGCATTGCCCACGGCCACCAGTTACTCAGCACAACGATATCCCACAACTCGCTGTATATACACGAACTTGGACAAATGGTTAGAGCCTTTTGGGGGAGCTGTCAGGACCCTGTCCGTTGCGTCGGGCCTGGGGTATTCATCCCAAACTGCGCCGGTGTTGTGACTAGCCAAACCTTCCAAATTACGGGGGCTGGATTTGAAAGGTTAGAACCTCGCCTACTTCAACCCCATCAGGTGTTGGTGTCATCTCGACGCTCGGTTTCTTGATTTCGTCGGCGCACGCGATACGGACGTTCCCGGATATTTTGGGGTAAATCTTGAAGCTTGACTGATGGCACCCTCCTACGATGCACACGCTGCAATAATGGGTGACTATCCGTAACGCTAGGTATATATATCTGTTCGAAAATGGCCCGGTAACCGAGGTATATTTCTCAATATCCGGGGACATTCCATGGAACGGACACCGATGAAACTCAAAGACCAGGCATGGGGCAGGCATCCGGTGGGGTCGAAGTAGCTGGGGTTGCAGCCCCTCCAAATCCCTGTAATTTGGGAGGCTAGCCGGCTTTCTAATTCCAGCCACGACCCGACGCAACGGACGGGGTCCTGACAGTTCCCTCAAAAGCCGCTGGGCATTCGTCTGGACTCGTGTGCAATACACGGTGTAGCCTTACGGATAGTAGCGACCCAATATCCAACAACTCAAATTCATACACACGATTACGACCACAACAACCACAGGGTTTCAAGACGGTATTCCAATAAGGGTATGGGACGAAAACCGGGAATGATTCCGTTATCACAGCATTCTTGGGGTTGATCAGCAGACCCCGATCTATCTCTTCTCGTAAGGGTAGCGAGGTGGGAGCGGGGGCTTTTGGGTACTGGTGGTGGGAATGTTTGAGGATGATCCGTGTTGGGTGGCGTGGTCGGCGACGATCTGATCAAGCTTGGGCCTGTTGGAATTCCCACTGCTCAGGTGGCCTTTAACGTACTCCTTGCCGGCCCTCTTCACAATGGCCCTCCTACCGATGCCCCTCATATCGATGTACACGAGGGCGACGTTACGAGCGGTACCAGTAGCAAGGGCTGCGTTCTGGCCGCTCTCTTCCCCACGCCTGGAAGAGTTCCCTTCAGTCGGCAACATACCAAGATCAGGGTGGGTTAACGTACTTGTGGGTGACGACTCTGGTGATCTCCTCACTGCCAGTGTCAAGCATGCGCTTGATACTCTCCTCGATCGTGGAGAGAACTACATCGGCCGAGAGAATGAGTTTGTCCCGTTTCCTAAGTGCAGGTCGGGGAGGGAGTGGCGGAGGACCAGAATCGGAGGAAGGTATGGGACTCCCCCTTCCTCCGACCCTTGACGGCAGGTTTGGAGGGACACCGCGAGTGCCAGGAGCAGGACTCTGAGGTTTCGCGTTCTCCTGTCCGCCGACAGCCTTCTTGATCAGGCCGTCGACGACCTCGATGGTCTTGGAGCTGACTTTCACCGCTTTGCCACTAACCATGTGAGCCTGGGTCAAAGCCGTGCGGGTCTTTGGGTTGCTGATAACGAGCCCTCTGTGGGGGAGAGGAGGACCGGGAGAGGGAGAACGAGAGGACAAGTTTGAGCTGGCTGGGGTAAGGTTGGTAGAGGGAGAAGGGGTATGTGGTCTGGAGTGGGCTACATAGAACTTGGAGGCGTAGCTCGCTCCGGAGACCAAGAGGGTCGTCGTTGCGGAAATGGCATGACTGAATGGATCGGATCAGTCCAGGACTCAAATTTCACCGAGGTTCATTACCTGATAAGGTTCGCGGTTTCCGTCAAAGCGTCTCGCTCTTCTGGAGGTACCGCGCGCACGAAAGCCTCACGGGAGGTCATGGGCACGAACTCTTCGCCAGGAACCTTTCCCCGGACCGCAGTCGCCGTGTCATAATCCGGAGGAAGCTCGATGACGACCGGTGCATTCTCTGGAAGATCTCGAATCAAAGTCGAATCCTCGGTAATCTTGAATTCGTGGTCGAGATCTCCAAGCACGGATCCGTCAGACTCGTTGATAAGGACGAGATGGCCACGCAGATCTTCGTATTCATGTTCGTTGGCCGGTGCGGGCGCGGGCGAAGGGGTATCGATCTTTCTGTCGAGGTGATGTGGGACGTGTTGACCGTCCCTCTCTTCGGAAAAGCCGGTGACGTACTGGGTGAGGATGTGATTGAACGTTTCGAGATCCCGAGAAGCGACGGGGTTGTATGGAAACGGGATCGAAATGGAGAACTTTGGATCCGAATCGGTGGCCAAGAAGGTGTAAACGTGAGAGTCACGTCCGATGGAAGCCGTCACCCTCCGACTTGGGTCCACGGGTATCTCGAGGTGCCCGAGTCTGATTACGAGGTAGACGTCACGATCTGGGAACGGCGACCGTCTAGCCGAGATCGTCACACATTCGAGGTAGAGCGAGTCCGTTACAGGCCTGTCCTTCTGTCTCTCCAACGTCGCCCTCGGTATCGATAAGAGCAAAAAAGCGTCGCCAATTCGCATGGTCGTTGTTCGGGTTGTAGTGGCGTGCGGGCGTGGCCGTGGCGTAACCGCACCCAAGACTTTGACGGCATGCTTGGAGCGGTCCAGCCCCGTAAGGGGCTACACAGACCGTCACCTCGATCGCCGGCGGCCAAACCCGAAAAAGTCACCACCTGCATACGCTCGTCTATCACCATCACTTCTGGGACAAGTTATAGGCAAGGTACGTAGGTAACCTCCGCAGGCGCACACCTCTTCCCCTCGCCGAATACGAGGGAGGGGAGCGGTCTGTCTGGTTTACAACCATTTCCCCTAAGTTTCCCCGCTGAAACGGGGCTATGGTGGTTTGGCCAACCCCAACTCCGCGTCACTGCCCGCAGCATGACTCAGCGCCCGTGGAACGTGCACCACGATGTACCGCCGCTCGGGCATCGCATTGCCCGACTTGGGTGCTTGTTTCGTATTCCGTAGGTAAAGGAAGAAGAGTCTGGAATTGAATCAAAGAACACAGGTTCCTGGAAAAAGGGGGTTGGGCGTATGAAGCCGGCGAAAAAATTGGGTCCTGCCTAACAGGAAGCACCTCATCGCGCCACATAACGCACATAACGGGATGATGGCCACTATATAACCAGTGGGGCCTCACACAACGAAGGCACTTCTCCTCAGGTTCCCCCCTCCTTCTCACTTTCAAACTTTCCATTCGAACGTCCTTTCCTCACCATGTATCCCAAATGGCTCCTCTATGTCCTGACTTTGTTGTCGTGCATGGCTCTCATGGCCTCCGCCATGCCAGTCGCTGAAGCACCTGTCAAGAGGTTGAAGCAGTACGAACTGAAGCGTCGCAGCGATGGCGATAACATCGAGGCTCGAAGGTAACACAAGATTCTGATCCCCTCTAGCCTCTCTTCAACATACTAATATGAAATATTTCTTATCTAGCGGCTCCCACACCGTGTGGAAGCGAACCTCCCCTTCACCCGTGTACGTGCTCACCTACCAACTTCACTACCAGATGGCCCGACTAAGTGCCTTCCTCTCTCTAGCGTTGTCCCACACCCCAAGTGATCAGAACTTGACCACCCACGGCGATAACGGCTCGAGCATAGACCATCCCCATGGCCAATTGCCTAGCTCGGATGATGTACACGATTATTGATGACGTTCTTCCCGGACTTTCCATGTAGACGGACTATTTAGTCTCCCTTACTTCTGTCTTTTCTTCTACCGCGGACTTTTATTCTCAGACCGTTGATAGTTTCGTTGATTGTGGAACCCCTTCTTGACGCTGCGATTCAGTATTCATGAGTTACGAATCTGATGACTTACCGTAATACACCTCCTGCCCTTTGCACTCCACGTCCAACTGTCTGGGAAGAACTGCGGCGAGGTGGCGGAATCGTCCCGACCGGTGAAGTGCCTGACGCCGGGGTCAGCGATCGGCACGGCTTCCCTGCATCACATCCGGGCCCGGTCCCGTCACCAATTGTTCCCGCTCACAAGCTCCAAACTCACTTAGTTCACCCTCGCGACGGTCATGATAGGATATTAGATTCCCCACATACCCAGCCATGTTTCATCCCAACACAGACAAAGAAAACAATGGACTACAGGACATTCAGAAAAAGGAAGAAATAGGAAAATCATCAAAGGGAGGGGGAGGAAAAAATGCGCCAACTGGATCCGCGCGTTTCAATCGTAAACGGACATAAGACAGGAAATGTCTTGGGAAGAGAGCCAATTGGTAGGCCGTGGGGAGCTGTTAAGGCAAGAAGGATATACGGGTGGGACACGGCACAGCGTCCGTGCATGAGAAGGAAAATGACGAGGCACATGAACGAGAAGAGAAGACAGAATGTGGTGTGTAGGAAATATGTGGCAATTCCCTCCCGTTAGACGATCACACACTTGCTTCTCTTTTTCACGACTGGCGGCTCAAGCGCAGCCACAATAGCCTGCAACGAGCGTAGTAGGTCCGTCAGTAAAGTCTTCATGGGAACGATCAACGTGTATCGCACCTCATCAAAGACGTTCTTCAATCCCTTCTGTGTCAGCGCTGAGCACTCCACATACTTCACAGCGCCCAACTCCCTAGCAAGCCTTTCACCGTGCTCAGCCGCAACGGGTCGCTGTTTCTGTCGTTGCAACTTCTCAATGACCTGGGGATCATCTCGAAGATCCACCTGCGTCCCAACGACGAGGCAGGGTACTCCAGGGCAATGATGCCGAACCTCCGGGAACCATTTCTCCTTGACGTTCTCGAACGAGGCGGGGGAAGTGACGCTGAAGCAAACGAGGAACACGTCCGTTTGCGGGTATGAAAGTGGACGCAAGCGATCGTAATCTTCCTGACCTGTTGACGTAACGAGGATCAGGAAACTGGCGTACTGAATATAACAATCGGGATGGGAACGCACCGGCGGTGTCGAACAAACCCAGGGTGTAAGGGTCGTCTCCAATCATGACCGTGACAGCATAGTTGTCGAAGACCTAGAACACACGCACGGGTCGGTTCGGAATCACATCCCTCAAAAATACATGGGAAAAGGAGCGTCGACAGACCGTTGGCACGTATTCGCTGGGGAACTTGTTTGTCGTGTACGAGATCAACAGACAAGTCTATATTCAAAATCAGCCGCGGCAAAAAGAAGACAGCGTTAGGGCGGTCGAGGAACGTGCCTTGCCAACAGCACCATCACCAACAACGACACACTTGATTGTCTGCATTGAGCCTTAGGACTGCGAGTTTGGGTTGTAAGAAAATGGCGTGCGCTGGGCTTCGAGGAAGCGGGGAGAAGAGTGAGACGTTGGATGAGCGTCGCGGGTCAAGAGAGGGCTGCCGCTTGCCGGGGCATCACAACAGCAACAACCGAGCGAACCGGGAAGAGACTGGGGGCTGACGACGACAAACAACGACGAGGGGGGGTCCGAGCGACTTACCGGTTTTACAAACGGAG
>Ga0307511_10001336_pt1 | contig 26161 bp, 24 predicted proteins | sample 13_EM_MG_FD_200266 | JGI IMG/M metagenome (GOLD analysis project Ga0307511, IMG submission 200266) | Populus trichocarpa ectomycorrhiza microbial communities from riparian zone in the Pacific Northwest, United States - 13_EM | ecosystem: Host-associated > Plants > Roots > Unclassified | place...
TTCTCGCCCACCCCGCTCAGATCGGCGACCACGTCGATGCCCAGCGCCGCCAGGTCGGCGGCCGGCCCGACGCCGCTGCGCAACAGGATCGCCGGCGAGGCCAGCGATCCCGCCGCCAGCACGACCAGATCCGCCGACAGGTCCCGGAGTTCGCCGGCGATCTCGGCCGTCACGCCGACGGCCCGCGTGCCGGCGAACCGGATCCGGTGCACCAATGCTCCCGTGTGGACGGTCATCCGGTCGGCCACCGGCGATCCATAGGCGTGCCAGGTGTTGCGGCGGCGGCCGTCCCGCATGGTGACCCGCTGGACCGAGACGCCATCGAGCGAGCCGGCGTCGCAGTCCGGGTTGAGCGGCAGGCCGACCTGCTGGGCCGCGTCCACAATGGACTTCTGGATCGGGTGCAGCGGCTCGTTCGGCACGATGTCGAGCAGATCCTTCTCGATCCGCGCGAACACCGGCTCGACGTCGGCCCAGGCCCAGCCGGGCAGGCCCCAGCCGTCGTAGTCGGCGGGCGCGCCGCGGGCCCAGACCATCGCATTGATCGCGTGCGAGCCACCGAGCACCTTGCCCCGAGGCAGGCGCAGCCGGCGGCCGGCCGCGTGCGGCTGCACGACCGTGTGGTAGTCCCAGACCTCGGGGCCGTGCAGGAGCTCCCCGAGCCGCCCCGGGTCGTGGATGGCCGGATTCGCGTCCACACCACCCGCTTCCAACAGCGTGACCGTCACGCCCGCGTCCACCAGCCGCCGCGCCACCACGCACCCGGCCGACCCGGCCCCCACCACGATCGCGTCCATGATCCCAGTCTGCCAGCGGCCGCCGCGCATGCGACGTCCCCCAGCCGGCTGTCGACCGCCTTGCCGGCGCGGACGACACCGGCGACCGCAACGCGTGCCGCCGGCATCGAACCCTTTGGGTTGCCGCTGCGTCAACATGGGTGAGGGTAGTTCGCCGGCACTGCATTCAGGGGGCAGACATGGACGAAACGGTCACACCGTGAGTAACGGGTCCGACGGCTGGATCCTCTTCCTGGCCTACGTGACGTCCGTGACCGGCTCGCTGATCGGCCTGGCCTGCGTGCAGCGGGCCCGCGCGACCGACGAGCGGCCGCTCAAGGTGGTCTGGACGGCGCTGGGCTCGGTCGCCATCGGCGGCATCGCGATCTGGCTCATGCACTTCATCGCGATGCTCGACTTCACCGTCGGCGGCAGCACCGTGACCTACTCGCCGTCGCTGACGATACTGTCCGCGGTCCTCTCGATGGCGGTGGTCTACCTGGGACTGTCCATTGTGACCCTGCTGCGCTTCACCGTGATCCGGCTGATCTGCGCGGGGGTCGTCGCCGGAGTCGGCGTGGCGGTCATGCACTACGTGGGCATGGCCGCCGTCGAGTTCCAGGGCGACATCTCCTACCGTCCGACGCTGGTGGCCGCCTCGGTCGGGATCGCCGTCGTCGCAGCGACCGTCGCGTTCTGGTTCACGCTGGTGGTGAAGAGCACCGCCGCGATGCTGGTCGCGGGACTCGTCATGGGTGTCGCCGTGACCGGCATGCACTACACCGGGATGGCCGCCACGATCGCCCGGGTCGACCTGAGCAAGGCGCCGCCGAACGGCACCGGCGTGTTCTACGTGGTGTTCCCGGTCTTCACGCTCAGCGCGCTGGCCATCGGCGGACTGCTGTTCGCCCTGCTGGCGAGCGTTCCAGACCCGCTGGAGATCCGCGGGCACGGCCCCGTCCCGCGCTGATGACCGAACGATCGTCGGATTTCGGGGCCGGGACGCGGCCGCCGGCCGAGGGCATCTAGGCTGACGGTCGTCCAGCTGACACGGCAGGAGCGGGCCGTTGCCGAGGAGAGCTCGTCACGGCCCGATCCTCGTCGCCGTCCTGGTGACCGGAGTCGGCACGGCGTGTGCCGAAGCGTCGCAAGACACTTCGACGCCTGCGTCGTCCTCAGCGCACGCAGGTCCGCTGACCGCAGATCAGCGCCGCCGTGCCGACCAGCTGGTCAGCGTCTCCTAGAGCGGCTACGTCCTGCACCTGCACGACGGGTCTGACTAGCCTGTCGCGGTCCCAGCCTGTCTGTGCCTGTTTTGACCCACCCTTTCGCGGCCCGGTGGTTCGATGTTCTTGCCCACCCTGCCTCTGTGTTGCACGGCCCTTTCTGGTTGCTGGAGCGTGTGCCGCGGGTCAGGTGGGTGGTTGGGTTGGGTGGCGCGGTGTTGGGTGGGTAAGGGTGCGCGTTTAGAGCGGGCTTTGGACGGGAGCGGGGATTGAGGGTCCGGTTGGGTTTGGCGGCGACGGGGTAGCGGAAAGCGCTTTCATTGGCGAAGGCTGAAGCGTGACACGATCGGGTTATTGTTGGGGTGTAAGGGAAATCAGTCTTCAAGGGGCGGTAGAATGGGGGTATGTCAGCGATCCTGGATGTGCCAGCCGACGCCGAGTGGTGGCGACTGGACGAGGAGGCGCTGTGGTCGGTCGGTGAGGAGATCGAGGAGCGGCGTCGGGCTGATTATGTGCGGCAGGTGCAGGTGGTGGCCGAGTTGTGGGGCCGCACGTCACGGTTGAAGGATGATCAGTCGGTGATGGTGGCCGATCTGATGAACCGGTGGAAGGTGACCCGCAGTGAGGCCCGGGATCTGTTGCGACACGCGGAGTTGTTCGGGCGTGAGGCGGTCCACGAGGCGGCCAGGGCAGGGGTGCTGAGCAAGCAGCACCTGGCCGTGATCGACAAGACCCTGGCCGAAGCGCCCGAAGAGGACCGGGACGCGGTCGAGGCGGCGTTGTTGGAGAAGGCCGCCGAGTTCGACGGTGTCACGCTCAGGGTGATCGCCCGCCACATCCTCCAACTGCTTGACCAGGATGGCAAAGCGCCGGACGATCGGGAACTGGCGGAGCCGAAGCGGGAGTTGCACCTCACCAGCCGCAAGGACGGATCGGTCGTCTTCCGAGGCAAGATCGATCAGGAGAGCGGCGCGAAGCTGGAGGCGCTACTCAGTCCGTTGGCGAAGCCGACCTCCGCCAGTGACACCCGCACGACCCCGGAGCGGCAGGGGGATGCGTTCGTGGAGATCATCGACATGGCCTCCGCCAGCGAGGACCTGCCGGAGGAGGGTGGGGAGCGGCCGCATCTGGCGTTGACCATGTCGCTGGAGGACTTCCTGGCGCAGCGGGGCACGGCGGATGTGGAGGGCATGGGGCCGATGAACGCGGCCTCGGTCCGTCGGATCGCCTGTGACTGCACGGTGATGAGGGTGGTGTTGGGGGCCAACTCCGAGGTGTTGGACATCGGAAGGCTCAGCCGGACCATTCCCAACCCCATACGCCGGGCACTGATCATCCGCGATGGCGGGTGTGCGTTCCCCGGGTGCGGAAGAAGACCCCGGCAGTGCCACGCGCATCACGTGGTCGCATGGGCAGACGGAGGACCGACCAGCCTCGACAATCTGGTGTTGCTGTGCGGCGCGCACCATCGACTCGTGCATCACAGCCACTGGACGGTGACGATCAACGAGGGACGGCCGGAATTCACAAGTCTGGCTGACCGCGAGCAGCGGTTCACGCATGCCTCGGGCCTGGGAACGGACTGAGCGCGGGCCGCAGCACTGGGGCCGCTACCAGGCCGCTTGGCTCCAACGTGCCGTTCTGGTGGCGGGTGCCGGCGTAGTAGTGGTTGGCGGCGGTCGAGGCCACCTTGACGATGAGTTCGTTGCCGGAGGCCCGCAGGGTGGTGTGATCGATGGTGCACCTGAACGGACCCCAGCCCCAGGTGCCGACCACCTGGTCGTTGAGCTCGGCGACGGCGCTGTCGCATGCCGCGGGCAGGATCAGGTCCCAGGACGGCCACGGGGAGTCGAGGGCGAACGTGACGCGGTACTCGCCGATGCCGGAGAAGGTAGGCAGGCCCTGTTGCTCCCAGCCACGGTCGACGTCGATCGGGCGCTCGGTGCCGGCGGCGCGCAGAGTCCAGCCAGCGGTCAAGGTGATGGCAGGTGGCACGGGACGGGGGCCGTCGGTTAGGCGCAGACAGGCCAGTTCACCTGGGGACAGCGTCAACCGCAAGGAGCCGGTCAGCGGAAACGGCGGATCGACGGCACCGGACTCGGGCCGCCACCGGGTGACCTCAGCGGGCAGGCTCGACGGCCGGATGTCGACGACGACGGTCCGCGGCTCATCGTTGAACACGGCGATGCGGGTGCCGGCGGCGTCGCGAACACGCCGCGACCACAGGGGGCCGTCGGCGTCGAGGTGCGGGTGACCGGCCAGCGCCGGACGCAGCACGTCGTCGACGGATCGGGGATCGGGGATCTCGGGCCAGTAGCGCCGGGCCAGGCGAAGGATCCGCGCATCGAGGCCGTCGACCGCGCCCTCGTGTTGCGTGGCGGAGGGAAGCGGACCGGACGCCAGGAGCGCCCCTCCCCCGTCGACGAACGCTGTGAGGGCATCGAGGGTGGTCTGGTCCCTGATCACGGAGACGCCGGGCAGGATCAGCGTGCGGCAGCCGTCGATGTTCAGGTCCCGCTCGTCGACCAGGCGGTATTCGTAGCCATGACGGGCGAGGTGCTCGGCCCAGAACGCCACGTGCCGGCCGTACGGATGCTCGGGGCCGCAGGCCCAACTGGTGCGCAGCGGATAAAGCAGCGCGATCTCGCCGAGCGGCTCGCCGACGTCGAGGAACTCGGACAGCCGGCCCGACTCGGCGGCGAACGCGCCGTGATGGCCGAACCAGGGCTCGAAGTTGACGCCGGGCGCGAAGTCGAACCGGGGATTGCGGAACAGGTCCTCGCTGTCGTCGCCGTCGGTGAGCCAGAAGGCGTGCATGAGCAGCTGCCGGGCGCCGAGCAGATGGTGCCGGACGGTCTGCGCCCGCAGCGCCGCCAGCGTGAGCTCCCAACGGCCGGCGGCGAAGTGCGAACCCGTGACGGTGCGGGCGAAGTACTGCTCGACCATGCAGCCGCCGCGCCCGTTGGCACGGGCGACGGAATCGCCGAACTTGGCGCTGATCTGGGGATGATCGTTGCGGGCGTCGACCGCGGTGAGGTCGCGCCAGCGGTCGAGGCCGAAGTAGTCGGTGCCGAAGTTGGGCCGCGGATCCTCGGTGATGATCGTGCTGGCCGGATCCCACGACGACACGTAGCCCAACACCTCGTGCCCGGACAGCGCCACGCCGTGATCGCGGCACCAGCCCGACAGGGTGCCGAAGAACGAATCGATGCCGACGGCCGAATAGCGTTCGAAGAAGGCGCAGCGCCAAGCGGCGGTGCGCGGGCCGACGTCGTCCACGAGTGCCAGCAGCGTTCGCCGGTCCTCGGGCACGATCGACGGAGCGTGCATCAACGACGAGCCGATGGGGCCACGCCGCTGCGCCCAGTCGAAGAAGCAGCCGTGTGGCTGATCGAAGAACACGTACCGCACCGTCGTGCCGAGATGCCCGCCGAAGGCCTTCGCGTACGGCTCGTAGCCGACGTCCAGGAACCGCTGCGCGGCTTCGGGAAGCAGGTAGTTGATCATACGGCTGGTCGCGCAGCGGGCGGCGACGAACACCGTCACGTAGTCGTGCCCACCCACCTGCACCCGACAACCGTCGGAGGAAGCCTGAACGAGCACGGCGTCGGCCGTTACGTCGACAATGGACTCACCGGACCGCTTGAGCGCGGCGACGATCTCCCAGTCGTCCCAACGGATCACGCCACCCTCGAAGACCCAGTTCCGGCCGGGCTCCAACAGATAGTCGACGTCCTTGGCGCGGATGCCGTCGACGACACACTCGCCGTCGACTGTGGTCGACCAGAACATGTGCCGTTCGCGGAGGTGGTCGCGTCCGTCGACGCTGCGGCCGCCGGCATGGCCGGACAGCCAGTTGTACTCGTCGTAGACACCGATCATCAGACCTCGCCGCGCGGCCTCGTCCGCGGCCAGGCGGCAGGCGTCGAGGTAGTCCGGGCCGAGGTAGTCGGCCAGCGGGAACGACAACCGGGTCTGGATCTGGAACGACCGGAACCCGGCCGCGGCCATCGTGTCCAGCTGCGCGCGGATCTCCTCGGCGGTCGGAATCCGGTGCCAGAACCAGTACGTGGCGGGCGCGTGCCACTCGTCGGGCTCGGCGAAGCTCACGAGGCGGCCTTGGTGAGCTCGCGCTCCGGCGCGACGGCGTAGATCCCCTTCGGGTCGAGCTTGAAGACGAACGTCAGCAGCGCGTACAGGCCGGCCCCGATCGCCATCGCGATCACCACGCCGACGTTGGTCGAGCCGATCACGCCCTTCTTCGCCGCGTCGGACAGCAGGAAGCCGACGACCCGGCCGATGTTCGGGTCCGACGAGGTGACCAGGCCGAGGCCCACGACGGTGGCGACGCCGAGCGACACCAGCGCCGTCCAGCGGCCCGACCGGCCGCCCTCGCCGGCGCGCTTGGCCAGGTCGACGTTCCAGCCGCCGCGGCGCTGGCGGAGGAAGTCGAGCAGCTGGATGCCGCCCATCGTGCCCATGACCACCGAGATGAGCGCCAGGAACGCCTGGAAGGTGGCCAGGAACGAGTCCGAGACGAACAGCAGGTAGAACGCGCCGGCGGCGATGACCACCATGTTGATCAGCGTCGTGCCGGCCCGGGACAGGGGGACGCCCAGGGACAGCAGCGCCAGGCCGGACGAGTAGATGCCGGTGATCGCGGCGGCCACCAGAGAGATCACGATGACCAGCGTGAACGGGATGAAGAACCACAGCGGCAGCAGCGCGGTCAGCGCGCCGATCGGGTCGTTCGCGGCGGCGTTGCCCAAACCCGAGTCGCTGGCCACCAGCAGCACGCCCAGGATGAGCAGCACCGCCACGGGCAGCACGATGCCGCCGGTGGTCCATCCGATCACGCCCCGCGCCCGGGTGTCCCGCGGCAGGTAGCGGGCGAAGTCGCCGCCGTAGTTGAGGAAGCCGAGGCCGACGATCGTCATCGCCAGCACGACGCCGCCGACGAACGTGCCGAACGAGCCGTTGGGGGCGTTGCCGATCGCCGACCAGTGGATGCTCGGCAGGATCATGCCGATGAACACGACCGTCATCACGGCGGTCACCCAGGCGATCCACTTCTCCACCTTCATGATCAGCTGGTGGCCGAACACCGCGACGGTCAGCGTCACCGCCAGCACCACGACGAACCACAGCACCACCGCCAGCACGGTCTCCTTGCCCTGGGCGTCGGCGAAGACCGACGGCCAGAGCCGGGCGAACAGCTTCGCGCCGGAGGTGGAGGCCAGGGTGATGATGGTGATCTTCCAGCCCAGGTTGGACAAATAGGCGAAAAAGGTCGGGAACTTGTTGCCGTGGAAGCCGAACGCGAACCTGGTCTGGGTCAGCGTCGGCAGCCCGGTCCGCGGGCCGCCGACGGCGAGGATGCCGACCAGCGTCGACGACAGCACGTAGCCGAGCAGCCCGGCGAGGATCGCCTGCCACGCGCTCAGACCGAGGCCGAAGACGTATATGCCGTAGCTGATGCCGAGGATGGACACATTCCAGGAGAACCAGATCGCGAACAGGCCACGGGGCGTGCCGCGGCGCTCGTCGTCGGGCACGGGGTTGACCCCGTTGCGTTCAACCGTGCTGGGGACAGACTTCTCCGTCATCGCTTGACTCCTTGTCACCACGTCCCCAGCGGCGAACGGCCCGATGCCACGCCGGAAATCCTTGTCTAGCGGGAAAGCAACAGGCCGGCGCCGGGAATGCGCGGTGTCAGGCCCAGCTCGCGCAGGATGGCGTACGCGGTCGAGGTGGCCGCCGACAACACCGGCAGGCCGGATTCCCGTTGCACCGCCTCGATCGCCGGCAGCGACGGCATCTGCACACACGCCGACAGCACGATCGCGTCGGCCCGGCTGACGTCCAGCCGCCGCCAGTGGTCTTCGAGGTCGGCCGGATCGAGCCGGGCGACCGCGAGATTGTCCGGCACCTCAAGGCTGAGCGCGTCGACGACCTCGACGCCGGCGTCCTCGAGGTAGGCCACGACTTTGTCGGTCAACGGCTTCAGGTAGGGGGTGACAATCGCGACCCGCTTCGCGTCCAGCGCCGCGATTCCGGTCAGCAGCGCCCCGGCGCTGGACACCACCGGTGCCGGCGATCCGTTGGCGCGCAACGCCGTTGTGATGTCGTTCTCGGCCGTGCAGTGATATCCGGGCCCCTGGGCCATGATCGCTACCAGGCACGCCGTCGCGACGACGTCCGGCCGGGCGTCGGCCAGCTCGGCCGCGGCGCGCGGCGTCTGCTCGTTCATCAGCCGCAGCTGCTCCGGCGTGACGTGCTGCATCCGCATCCGGCTGCTGTGGAAGACGAATCGGTCGCCCGGCTCGACGTCCTCGCGGGCCCGGAACAGGCGCGGCAGTTCCGTCTCCATCGTCAGATTGGAGCTCGGCACGATCAGACCGACGTGGTGCGTGGTCACCGGCGGGCCGCCGGCCGCATCTCGCGGACCGCCAGGTCGCCGTCGACGACGATCGGCTCGTCGTCGAGGAACAGGCTGCACCCGCGCATCGGGATGTCGAAGTGGCACGGCGTGTCGTTGGGGCCGCCGAGCTCGTTGTTCGGGCCGATGGAGAACATCACGTTGCCGTAGAAGGACCGCAGCTCCATGCCCATGCCGCCGCCGAACTGGGTCAGGCCGTGCCAGTGCGCCCGCTCGTCGAGGCCCCAGCCGACGTGCGACATGCCATAGCCGCGCGGGTCGTCGAAGGACTTGATGTACGAGGACAGCAGGTCGGCGTCGAGGCCGCCGCGGATGTCGGTGATGAAGCCATGCTCGATGGTGATCGTCACGGGCGTCTGCACATAGGTGTTGAACGGCAGCAGCACGTCGCCGGGCGAGAGCACGATGGTGCCGTCCACGCCGTCGTCGGTGCCGCCGGTGAAGACGAAGGCGGCCGGCCAGTGGTCCCAGCGGCCGGGTGTGTCGGTGTATCCGTACTCGCTGAGCGTCGGGTACATGCCGAGCGTGTAGGTGACGTCCGTCCCCTGTGGACTGGTGATGCGCATCGAGTCGGCCTTGCCCAGCAGCTCGGCGCCGATCTCGACGCGTTCGCGCAGCTCCGTGGTCGGGAACAGCCGGGCCAGCAGCGGCGCCGGCTCGACGGCGGTCAGGATGCGCGTGCCGGCGTCCTGGATCGCGAACTGCTCCTTGCTGAACAGCAGGAAGGTCAGATCCACCAGCATGTCGGTCTGCTTGAGCGCGTCCACCGCGACGGGATTCGCGCCGAGGCCGGAGTCGCCCACGGCCCAGGCGCCGGTGGCCGCCGCCGCGTTCGGCAATCGCATGTGGAACGAGTTGGCGCCCAGCCGCTGCGCCGCCCAGAGGAACGAGTCCGCGTAGTCGGCGCGCTCGGCGCCACGGGACAGCACGGACACCGTCTCGCCCTCGTGCACGCCGCTCAGCGTCAGCTGTCGCAGACAGAGGTCGTTCAGCTGATTGTGATCCATCGACCCTCCAAGCCAGGGGAGATAGTCCGGACACTGACTATCTGCCAGCGAGGCCCGCCGGTCAAGACCGAACTTCGCCGGACGTGTTCCAATAGAGCCATGGGCGGACACAGCGACGTGCAGACCAACTCGCCGGGCGGGGCCGACTCGGCGACCGGGGTCGCGACCCCGGAGGCGCTGCTCGCGGTGCCGGGCTACGCGGCCCGCCGCCTGTACCAGGCCTATCTCGCCGCCTGGGTCCGCACCGTCGACGCGACACTGACCGGCCCGCAGTTCGCCGTGCTGACCGCCGTCGACATCTATCCCGGCGTCGACCAGGGCTCGCTGGCCTCGTCGGTGGCACTGGACCGGTCCACCATGGCCGACATCGCGCGCCGCCTGGAGGACCGTGGCCTGCTCATCCGGCAGACCGCCGAGCACGACGGCCGCCGCAAGCTGCTGTACCTGTCCGAGGAGGGCGTGCGCACGCTGCGTGACGTGGACAAGCGCGCCAAGCAGCTGGACGCCAAGCTGCTGGTGGGATACCCCGCCGCCGACCGCAAGCGACTGGTCGCCGAGCTGACGAAGTTGGCCGCGCACTGGGAATCCATCACCGCGGAGTGACCGCGGCTCCACCGGCCGAGGCTTGCGTTTCGAGATAGTCCGTGTTCGGATTATCTCCGTCCTCGGTCGGACGGCGTTCGCGCCGGCACGGAGTTGGAGGAGCGGTGCCTGCTAGCCAGTCCTACAGCGTCACCATCGCGGGCGGCGGTCTTGGCGGCCTGACCGCGGCCCTCGCCCTGCGGCAGAAGGGAATCCGGGTCACGGTCCTGGAACAGGCGCCGCAGCTGGGCGAGGTCGGCGCCGGCATCCAGACCGCGCCCAACGCCAGCCGGGTGCTGATCAGCCTCGGCCTGCGCGCCCAGCTCACCGCCATCCACACCGAGCCGCAGGACCAGGTGCGCCGGCGCTGGCGCGACGGCAGCGTCATCGCGATGACCGCGCTCGGCGACCGCTGCAAGCGCGAGTACAACGCCCCGTACTGGCACTACCACCGCGCCGACCTGCACAAAGTTTTGCTGGACGCATGTCTGGACGCGGACGGCCCCGGCCCCGTCGTCGAGATCCACACCGACAGCAAGGTCGTCGACGTCGACCGGGCCGATCCCACCCGGCCCGTCGCGGTGACAGCGACCGGAAACCGGCACGAATCGGACGTGTTGATCGGCGCCGACGGCATCAAGTCCTCGATCCGGGACATTCTCGAACTGCCCGACACGCTGCGCTTCTCCGGCGAGATGGCGTACCGGGCGCTCATCCCCGGCGACAAGATCGCCGCCGACCCGGCGACCCGCTGGCTGGTCGACCGGTTCCAGAGCACGATCTGGTACGGCCCGGACCGGCACCTGGTGCACTACATGATCCGCGGCGGCCAGTACCTCAACGTGGTCGCGATCGTGCCGTGCAGCGAGGAGGTCGCCCGGAACTGGACCGCGCCGGCGACCGCGGACGAGCTGGTGGAGGCCTTTCCCGGCTGGGACGACCGGGTGGCGTCGATGCTGTCCAAGGCCGAGGGCGACGCGTCGGCCTGGGCGATGCACTACCGGCTGCGCGATCCTGTGTGGACAGACGGTCACGTCGCGCTGCTCGGCGATGCCTGCCATGCCATGCTGCCGTACCAGGCGCAGGGCGCGTCGCAGGCCATGGAGGACGCCGCGGTGCTGGCCGAGGAGCTCGGATCCGTGCCGGTGGACGACATCCGTGGGGCATTGACCCGATATGTGACGCGTCGCGCCAAACATGCCGGTATGGTGCAGGACGCGTCATTGGAGAACATGCGGTTCTACCATCTGCCCGACGGTCCCGAGCAGCAGGCGCGGGACGAGAAGCTGAAGGACTTCCGCGGCGAGTCCGACCTGTCCTACGACTGGCTGTGGCGCGGCACCCCGCTGCGGGACCCCGACCTGGAAGCCTTCTCCTACCAGTTCCCGAAGTAGGCGACCATGAAGCCGGCGGCATTCAGCTATCACCGGGCGCGCGACCTGGCCGGCGTCGGCGCGCTGCTGACCGAGCTCGGCCCGGACGCCAAGCTCATCGCGGGCGGGCAGAGCCTGGTCGCGATGATGAACTTCCGGCTGGCCCGGCCGCAGCACCTGATCGACATCGGCGGCCTGCGCGAGCTGCGCCACCTGCGGGTCGACGACGCCGGGCTGCGCATCGGCGCCCTCACGACGCACCACGACGTGGAGACCGCGCCGGATTCCTTGCTGGGACCGGGTTTCGCGGTGCTGCGGGACGCGATGAGCTGGATCGGGCACCTGCCGATCCGCACCAGGGGCACCGTCGGCGGCAGCATCGCGCACGGCGACGCGACGGCCGAATGGTGCCTGCTCGCCGTGTTGCTGGACGCCGAGATCGTCGCGCGGACGCCGTCCGGCGGCCGCCGGGTGATCCCGGCCCGGGACATGTTCCTCGGCTTCTTCACGACCGCGTTGGAACCGGAGGAGATCATCGTCGAGATCGTGTTCCCCCGCCGCGCCCCGCACGCCGCGCTGGCCGAGTTCGCCGAGCGGCGCGGCGACTTCGCCACCGTCGCGGCGGCGGTCGACCTGGATGTCGCCGACGGCGTCGTACGCGGCGGCCGTATCGCCCTCGGCGGCGTAGGTCCGGTGCCGCAACGGGTTCCCGAGGCCGAGGCGCTGCTCGCCGAGGGCGGGCCGATCGGCTCGGAGCTGTTCGAGTCCTGCGCCGAGACGGCCGCGGCGGCGATCGAGCCGCCGAGCGACGGCAACGGCAGCGCCCGCTATCGCCGGCAGCTGACCCGCAAACTTGTGGTCTCCGCCTGCTGGGAAGCGGTTTCCCGATGAGCCGCGGACCGAAGTTCGGGGCCGACGGCAAGTGGGTCGGCGCGTCCGTGCGCCGCCGTGAGGATCCGCGCCTGACCACCGGCCGCGGCCGGTTCGTCGACGACATCCACCTGCCGCGCATGCTGCACGCCCAGTTCGTCCGCAGCACGGTCGCCGCCGGCCGCGTGACGTCGATCGATCTCACCGCCGTGCTCGACGTGCCCGGTGTGGTCGCCGCGTACACGGCCGCCGACCTGGACCTCGTCGACATCACGGCCGTGTTGGAGCGGCCGCTGTCGGAGTTCGTGCCGACCTCGATGCCGATCCTGTCTCGGGACCGAGTGAGGTACGTCGGCGAGCCGCTGGCGATCGTCATCGCTGACGATCCGTACGCCGTGGAAGACGGTGTCGAAGCCGCCGTCGTAACGTACGAGGCGGCGGTCCCGGTCGTCTCCGACACACAGGCCCTCTCCCCCGGCGCGCCGCTGGTGCACGACAACGCGCCGGCGAACACGCTGCTGGACGTGTCGATGTTCGCCACCGAGGGCATCGACGACGTCTTCGCCGACGCCCCGCATGTCGTTCGGGTGCGGTCGAAAACCGGCCGGCAGAACGCGCTGCCGCTGGAAACCCGTGGTGTGGTCGCGAGTTGGGACGACCGCGACGAGCAGCTGCACCTCCAGATGTGCACGCAGGTGCCGCACCAGGTGCGAACCGTGCTGGCGCAGTGCCTTCGCCGCGACGAGCGGACCGTCCGCGTGACCGTGCCGGACATGGGCGGCGGCTTCGGGCAGAAATGCGTGGTCGGCCGGGAGGAGATCGCCGTCGGCGCGGCCTGTCTGAAGGTCGGCCGGCCGGTGAAGTGGATCGAGGACCGCAAGGACGCGCTCAGCGCCTCCTTCCTCGCCCGCGAGCAGCGCTACGACGTGCGTGCCGCGTTCGACACCGACGGCCGCATCCTCGGCCTCGACGCCGACATCGTCTGCGACATGGGCGCGTACTCCTGCTACCCGTTCACGGCCGGCATCGAGCCGCTGATGGCCTCGGCCGAGATGCCCAGCGTGTACCGGGTGCCGGCGTACCGGGTGCGGGGCCGGGCGGTCACCACGAACAAGGCCCCGTCGGCGCCGTATCGCGGGGTGAGCCGGCCGCAGTACGTGATGGTGGTGGAGCGGATCTTCGAGCGGGCCGCCCGGGAGCTCGGCCTCGATCCGCTGGAGATCCGCCGGCGCAACCTGATCACGGTGTTCCCGTACACCGGCGTCAACGCGATCACCTACGACCCGGGTTCGTACCTGGAGTCGCTGAACCTGTGCGAACAGGTGCTGCTCGACGAGGGCTGGTTCGCGCGGCGCGACGAGGCTGCCGCCGACGGCCGCACGATCGGCATCGGCTTCTCCTGCTTCAGCGAGCGCACCGGATACGGCTCGGACGCGTTCGCGAAGCGGAAGATGAGCGTGGTGCCCGGTTTCGACATCTCCGAGATCACCATGGACACCAGCGGCAGCGTGGTGGTGACCACCGGCACGATGAACCACGGCCAGAGCCACGAGACCACGATGGCCCAGATCGTCGCCGACCAACTGGGCCTGGACCTGGACAAGGTCAAGATCGTGCAGGGCGACACCGACCGGATCACCTACGGCTGGGGCTCGTTCGCCAGCCGGTCGATCACCATCGGCGGCAGCGCCGTGGCGCTGGCGGCGACCAAGCTGGGCGTGAAGCTGATGCGGATCGCCGCGTCGCTGCTGGAAACCCAGGACGACAACGTCGAGCTGGACTCCGGCGGCGTGCGCCAGCGCGACGACCACGGCCGCCGACTGTCCTTTCAGGACATCGCCGACGTGGCCTACCTCCGTGCGCACCTGTTGCCCAAGGACGTCGACCCGGGCCTCAACGCCACCGCGGCGTTCGACGTGGCCGGCGACGGCACGTTCTCCAACGCCACCCACGGCGTCGTCGTCGAACTGCACCCGGGCAGCGGTCACGTCGAGATCCTGCGCTACGTCTGCGTCGAGGACTGCGGGGTGGCGATCAACCCGCAGGTCGTCGAAGGGCAGTGTCGTGGGGGCATCGCGCAGGGCATCGCCGGGGCGCTGTTCGAGCAGGTGACCTACGACGAGCACGGCGAGCCGTCGTGCGCGAGCTTCATCGACTACAAGGTGCCGACCGCCGCCGAGATCCCCGACATCGCGATCCACCACCTGGAAACCCCGTGCGCCTTCACCGCGAGCGGGGCCAAGGGGGCTGGTGAGGGCGGCACGATCGGCGCGCCCGCCGCCGTGCTGAACGCCGTCAACGACGCGCTGCGCGCGACCGGTGTCGAGCTCGACAACACACCGATCACGCCCGAGATGGTCCAGCACGCGCTGGAAAAGGAGCAGCCCTCATGACCGATCGGCACCTGATCGAACTCACCGTCAACGGGGCCCCACGGGAACTTCTCGTCGAGGCGCGGCGGACGCTCGTCGACGCGCTGCGGCACGACCTGGAGCTCACCGGCACGCATGTCGGCTGCGAGCACGGCGTCTGCGGCGCGTGCACCGTGCTCGTCGACGGCGCGCCGGTGCGCGCGTGCCTGATGTTCGCCGTCCAGGCCGAGGGGCACGACGTGCGCACCGTCGAATCCCTGGCCAGCGAGGGAAAGCCCAACGATCTGCAGCGCCTGTTCTCCGAGCACCACGCGTTGCAGTGTGGCTTCTGCACGCCCGGATTCCTCATGCTGGCCGAGGGTTTCCTCAGCGAGCGGCCGGACGCCGGCAAGGAGGAGATCCGCGAGGTCGTGTCGGCCAACCTGTGCCGGTGCACCGGGTACCAGACCATCGTCGAGGCCGTCGACGCCTGCGCGCGCGGCCGGCGGGAGGCAGCCAAATGATCCTGGCCAACGAGATCCTGGTGAAGGCGTCGCCGGACGAGGTGTTCGCGCTGGTGACCGATGTGCCCCGGGTGGTCGGCTGCGTGCCCGGGGCGTCGGTCGACGGCAGCGACGGCGACACGTACCACGGCGGCGTGAAGGTCCGGGTCGGGCCGATCTCCGCGGCCTACGCTGGCACCGTGCGTTTCCTCGACGTGGACCGCGAGAAGCGACACCTGCGGATGCAGGCGCGCGGCGCGGAGACCAAGGGCAGCGGCGACGCCGAGGCTGAGATCACGCTCGACGTCGAACCCGCGCCGGACGGCGCCTTGCTGCGGCTGAGCACGGATCTCGTCGTCCGCGGCAAGATCGCCCAGTTCGGCAAGGGCGCCATAGCCACCGTCTCGGACAAGCTGCTCAAGCAGTTCGCCGACAACCTGGCCGCCCTGTTGCAGGCGCCGGCCGCGCCCGTCGCCACCCAACCGGCGCACGCCCCCGCTCCGGCCGAACTCGACGGCGTCGCCATGCTTTTCGGCCCGTCCGCACGCAAGTACGGCCTCGTCGCCGCCGCGTTCGCGTTGGGCCTGTTCCAGGGCTGGCTGCTGGGCACCCTGCGCAGCCAGTCGAAGCGCCTCAAGGAGTTGCGCCGTGGCTGACACCGTCGAGGACGTCTACCGCCACGCCGGCTTCGGAGCTCCCGTCCGCCGCGGCGCCCGGCCGGCGATCGTCGTGGTCGATCTGAGCCGGGGCTTCACGGATCCGGCCTACCCGTCCGGATCCGAGTTGTCCGACGTCGTCGCCGCGACCGGCACGCTGATCGAGGCCGCCCGCGCTCGGCGGGTTCCCGTCGTGTTCACCACCATCGCGTTCACCGCCGCCGAGGCCGATGGCGACGCGGTCGCGTGGCTGACCAAGGCCCCTGGCATGCGGGTGCTCCGCGAGGGCAGCGACGCCGTCGCCATCGACGCCCGGCTCGATCCGCGCTCCGAGGACGTCGTGATCGTCAAGAAGGGCGCTTCGGCCTTCTTCGGCACCTCGCTCGCCGCCACACTGACCGCGATGGGCCGCGATACGGTGCTTATCTGCGGCGCCACCACCAGCGGCTGCGTGCGGGCCACCGCCGTCGACGCCGTGCAGTCCGGCTTCTCCGTGCTGGTTCCCCGCGAGTGCGTCGGCGACCGGGCGGCCGGTCCGCACGAGGCCAACCTCTTCGACATCCAGGCCAAGTACGGTGACGTGATCGGCGTCGACGACGCGCTCGACTACCTGGGGACACTCGATGACGCCCGCTAGGTTCCTGACCCAGTCCGCGCTGGCCGACCTGGCCGACGTGCCGGCCGTCAGCCGCTGGGTCCGCTCTGGCGACCTGCGCCTGCACGTCCTCGACTACGGCGGCGACGGCGTGCCGCTCGTCGTGCTGCCCGGCATCACCAGCCCGGCGATCACCATGGACTTCGTCGCCCGTGAACTGGTCGGTCCCCTCCGCCCCCTCGTCCTCGACGTCCGTGGCCGCGGTCTCTCCGACTCCGGCCCGTCCTACCGCCTCGACGACTACGCCGCCGACACCGAAGCCGTCATCACCGGCCTCGACCTCAACCGTCCCCTCCTGCTCGGCCACTCCATGGGTGCCCGCATCGCCGCCGTCACCGCCGTCCGCCGACGCGTTGCCCTGCGCGGCACCGTCCTCGTCGATCCCCCGATGAGCGGCCCTGGCCGCGGCCCTTACCCCACCCCGCTCGCCGCTTTCCTTTCCCAGCTCGCCCAGGCCCACCGTGGCACCGACGCCGCCGAGGTCGCCCTTTCCTGGCCCCGCTGGCCCCATCGTGAACAGGCCCTGCGCGCCCGCTGGCTCACCAGCTGCGACCCAGCCGCCATCGACGCCACGCACCAGGGCTTCGAGACCGAGGACTTCTTCGACACCTGGCCCTCCGTTCCCGCTCCGACCACCCTCGTGTACGGAATGGACAGTCCAGTCGTCACCGCCGCCGGCGCCGCCGAGGCCGCGCAGACCAACCCCGCCGCCCGCCTCGTCGGCGTCCCCGACGCCGGTCACATGGTCTTCTGGGACAACCCCACCGTCGCCCTCGCCACCGTCCGCGAGCTCATGCCGATCCCCTGACCTCTTCGAGGCTTCTTTTCCCTGGTCAGTAGTGTCTATTCATCAATTTCACTTGTCACTGAAGCCATAGTTCTCTTTGTCGCTAACCTAGGGACATCGAAGTCCCTACTATCCTTCGGATAGTTTCCAGGCGATGCTGGAGGGGCCGCGCGGTATCGGCGCGGCCTCAGTGTCGTTCTGGAGGGAATGCACGTCATGGCTACGGTTGTGGTATTCGGCGCGACTGGTTACTCGGGCAAGGCCATCGCCGCCGAACTGGTCCGGCGCGGACATCAGGTCACGGGCGTGAGCCGGACGGCCGAGCCGGGCAAGACCGACGGGGGCGTGGAGCTGGCGCGCGGGTCGGTGGAGGACCAGGCCTCGGTGGCGGATCTGGCCAAGGGCGCGGACGTGGTGATCGTCGCGGTGCACGCCAGCGCGGGTGACAAGGAGATGCGCGACTACCTGCCCGGTCTGCTGGAAGCTACCAGCGGCGCCCGGATCGGCTTTGTCGGCGGCGCAGGCAGCCTCCACGTGGCCGAGGGCGGCCCGCTGCTGGTGGAGACCCCGGACTTCCCGGACCAGTTCAAGGGCGAGGCGTTGGCACACAAGGCGGTGCTCGACGCCCTGCGTGAGACCGACGAGAACGTCGACTGGTTCTACGTCAGCCCGGCCGCGGGCTACGGGTCGTACGCGCCGGGCACGGCCACCGGCACGTTCCGGATCGGCGGCGACGTGCTGCTCACCGACGCGGAGGGCAACTCCCGGGTGTCGGCCGAGGATCTGGCCCATGCCTTCGCCGACGAGATCGAGCGCCCGGCCCACCGGCGCGCCCGATTCCACGTCGCCTACTGAAACTCGGGCAGGGGGCGGCCGCGCTGCCACGGCGTGCGGTCGACCCCCTCCACCTTTTCGTCGAAGGCGCTACGGGCGGCGTAGATCTGGTCCACGTTCCACTCCGCCCAAGCCCGCAACGGCGCGATAACCTCGTCCAGGGTGCGCCCCAGCGGCGTCAGCTCGTACTCCACCGCCGGCGGCGTGACCGTGAGCATGGTGCGCAGCACGAGGCCGTCGCGCTCGAGTTCCCGCAAGGTCCGTGACAGCACGCGCGGGCTGACGCCTTCCGTCGCGCGGGCGATCTCCCCGTAGCGATGCGGGCGCTCGGCCAGCACACCGATGATCAGGGTGGTCCACTTGTCCGCCACGCGATCCAGCACCTCACGCGTCGGGCAGGCCGCCGAGTAGACGCTGCGCCGCATGCCGACCTCCTCCCGTCCGATACTATCCAATCGATAGTATCGGACGGCGGAGAGGACGCCATGACCACGTTGCCCAAGGCCGAACTGCACATCCACCTCGAAGGCACCCTCGAGCCCGAGGACATGGCCCGCTTCGCCGCCCGCAACGGCCTTTCCCTGCCCTGGCGCACCCCGGACGGGCTGCGGGCCGCGTACTCCTTCGCCGGTCTCGAAGACTTCCTGGCGGTGTACTTCGCCGGCTGCCAGGTGCTGCGCACGCGCGAGGACTTCCACGACCTCACCGCCGCCTACCTGCGCCGCGCCGCCGACCAAGGGGTCCACCGGGCCGAGATGTTGTTCGGCCCACAGGCTTTTCTCGACCACGGCGTCCCGATCGACGACCAACTCGGCGGCATCACCGACGCCATCGCCGAAGCCCGCGAGGAATCCGGCATCGTGGCAGCGCTCCTCGTCAGCGCCCACCGCCACCGCACCGAGGCCGACGCCCTCGAACTGCTGGAGATCATCCGGCCGTGGCGCGACCACATCCTCGGTGTGGGCCTGGGCAGCGCCGAACGCGGCAACCCGCCGTCGAAGTTCGCCGGCTACTTCTCCGCTGCCCGCACCCAGGGCTACCGCACCACGTGCCACGCCGGCGAGGAGGGCCCCGCCGCGTACATTCGCGAGGCGCTGGACGTCTGTCGGGTCGAGCGCATCGACCACGGATACACCTCCACCGACGACCCCGATCTGGTGGCCCGCCTGGCCGACGAGCAGGTCACGCTCACGATGTGCCCGCTGTCCAACCTCCGGCTGCACGTGACCGACGACCTGAGCACATACCCGCTGAAGACGTTGCTGGACGCCGGCGTGCCAGTGACCGTGAACTCCGACGACCCTTCGTACTTCGGCGGGTACGTCAACGAGAACTACACGGCCGTGACAACCGCCCTGAACCTGACCGACGCCGAGGTGACAGCGTTGGCACGCAACAGTTTCACCGGCTCCTTCGCGCCGTCCGAGGAAGTCACGGCCGCGCTTGTCACCCTCGCCGAGCCGGGAGTCGCTTCGTAGTGAGACGGTTCCCGGTCATCGGCGTGTTGAACTGCTTGTCTCCAGCGGCGAGTACACCGAGCTGTAGTGCACCGGGATGGTCGACCCGCCAGGTCGCGCGCGTCACCGCTGATGGTCGTGTGCAGGTGCTGGGCACGGTGCCACCGGCGCTCTGTATTTCCTTTACTCCGCAGGCACCGCGGATCTCAACGGCCTGTGGCGGCTGTGCCCGGGCGAGGAGCCACAGCGGATCGCCGCGCTGCCGGCCGACGGCGTGCCCAACGGCCTCGCGCTGTACAGCGGCTACTTCTACGCCACCGACTCGGCCAAGGCGACCGTGTGGCGCATTCCCTTCACCGGCGGCGCCGCCACCGCCTGGAGCACCGGACCGACGCTCGCGACCAAGCCGGGCACGTTCGGCGCCAACGGAATCAAGGTGCACAACGGCGCGGTGTGGGTCACCAACCTCGGTGAGGGCACGCTCGTCCGGATCCCGCTCGACGCCCGCGGCACGGCCCTGGTCGTCGCCAGCGGGCTCGGCCCGGTCGACGACTTCACCTTCACCGGTGCCGACAACACGATCCTGGCCGCGGTCAACCCTGCGAGCCAGGTGCTGCGCATCCGTCCCGACGGCACCCACGAGGTGCTGCTCAGCGCGGCCGACGGGCTGCAGAACCCGACCGCCGTCGCCGTCCGCGGCCGGCAGGTCCACGTCACCGACTCCGCGTACTTCACCGGCGCCGACCCGAACCTGCTGGTCGCTCGGCTGGACCGATGACCAGCCGGTGACCGATCGGCCCCTGCCGCCGAGCGGTCACCGCGGGCGGATCAGCCGTGGTCGGGCAGCAGCGCGGCGGCGGCGTCCACGAACTCCCGCACCAAGGCGACGTCCCGCCCGACGGGCCAGGCCACGGCGACGTGGTTGGGCCCGAGGTCCTCGACGGGGATCACGTCCACACCAGGCCGGGTGTAGAAGTTCGCCGTGGACAGGGGAACCACGGCGATCCCCTCGCCGCCGGCGACGAGCTCCAGCTTCTCCTCGACGCTGTGGATCGCCGGCACCCGGCGGCGTTCACCGGTTCGCAGCTCGACGGCCACGTCCCGCCACTCCGGGACAGCGTCGGGATCCTGTAGCAGGTGATCGGCGGCCAGGTCGGCGATTCGCACCGATTCCTTGCCCGCCAAGCGATGCGACGAGGCCACGACCGCCATCCTCGGCTCCGTGTAGAGCGGCCTGACCTCCAGGCCGGCTCGGTCGATCGGCAGCCGGACGATGCCGACGTCGGCGCGGCCGTCACGCAGCACCTCGACCTGGTCGTGCCAGCCGGTGCGCAGCATTCGCACGTCCAGGCCGAGATGGCGGGCGCGCAGCAGCCGCACGACCGGGGTCAGGGTGATACCCGGCATGAAGCCGATCGTAAGCCGGCACACCCCCTCGCCGGTGGCCCGCACCCGCCGCAGCAGCGCTTCCGCGTTGACCAGCAACGGTTTCGCGTCGGCGAGCAGCTGCTCGCCGGCCGCGGTGAGCGCGGTGCCACGGCGGTCACGGGCGAACAGCTCGGCGCGCAGCTCGTCCTCCAGGACCCGGATCTGCCGGGACAGCACGGGTTGGGCGATGTGCAGCCGCGCCGCCGCCCGTCCGAAGTGGAGTTCCTCGGCCACCGCGACGAAGTAGCGCAGCCGACGCAGATCGACGTCCATGCTGTCCCGTCGCCGATCAGCCGCGGGCGAAGACGGCGAGCGGGTCGGTGTGGGTCACGGCCCAGTCCAGCTCACGCTCGGCCTTGGCCGGGGTGAGCTGCTGGTCCAGCGCGAACGCGTCCGCGATGGGCCCCATCTCCGCCCGCGCCTGCTCCAGCGTGATCGACACGGTCTTGCCGTCCAGCCCGACGCCGCGCGCCACCGCCTCGACGACCTCCTTCACGGTGGGGTTGACCCCGCCCACGCCGAGGTAGACCGACCCCGCCTTGGCCGCCAGCGCGGCGACATACAGCGTGGCGATGTCGTCGATGTGCACCAACGCCCACCGGTTCGACCCGTCCCCGATGTAGGGGATCGCGCCGTTCTTCTTACCCGGCTGGACGAAAAAGACGTCGATCAGGCGGTTGTCGCCGCCGTAGAGCAGCCCCGGCTGCACGATCACCGGGCGACCGCCCTGCTCGGCCCGGGCCAGCACGGCATCCTCGACCGACTTGCGCCACGCCACCACACCCGGCGGGTTCCACGGCGCGGTCTCGTCCCGCACCCCGTCGGTGTCGCCGTAGACCCAGCTGCCGCCGGTGTGCACGTAGGTTCCGGCCCCGACGCCGTCCTGCATCGCAGTGGCCGCGGCGAGATCCTCCTCCGCCGAGCTCGCCTGCGCCAAGTGGATCACGGCCTCGGCCCGCGCCGCGGCGTGGTTGAGCGTGTCCAGGTCGGTCAGTCCACCTTGGACGGCCACCGCCCCGGCCTCGGTCACCGCCTGCGCCGCCCGCTCGCTGCGGGCCAGGGCCTCCACGGTGTGCCCCCGCCGCCGCAGCTCGGCGATCGTGGCCTGGCCGAGGTAGCCGGATCCACCCGTCAGAAAGACCTTCATCGTTGTGCTCCTTGCTTCATCGGGTTCGCCTCAAACCATGCGCCGCGCCCGATCTCGGCGTCCAAGACCTCTTTCGCGCCCTGTGATACCCGCCGGGCATCTGTCCGCCGTGGTGCCCGCCGGGCATCACAGACGCGGCAGAAGGTCTTGGACGACGACGGCCCGCGGCCGGCAGGGTGGAGAAGACGAACAGCCGACCGAAGGGGCACGACGATGCGACACGACATCGAGTTCGACGCCGAGGGCGTCACGCTGCGGGGATGGTTCTACGAGGCCGAGGGCGTCGACGGGCCGGCGCCGTGCGTGGTGATGGCGCACGGCTGGTCGGCCACCCGCCGGATCTACCTCGACCGGTTCGCCGAGGTGTTCGCGGCAGCGGGAATGTGCGTGCTGCTGTGGGACAACCGCGGCTTCGGCGACTCCGACGCCGCGCCCGGCAAACCCCGCTACGAGATCGACCCGTGGGAGCAGATCCGCGACTACCAGCACGGCATCTCCTACGCCCAGAACCGGTCCGAAGTGGACCCCGACCGGATCGGCGTCTGGGGCAGCAGCTTCTCCGGCGGGCACGCGTTTGTCGTCGCCGCGATCGACCAGCGGGTCAAGGCCGTCTGCGGCCAGGCCCCGTTCATCAGCGGCCACGTCACGTTCGCCAACGTCGCCCGGGTGGACAACCAGGTGATCGACCCCCGGCTACTGGCGGCGGATCGCCGGGCCCGCGCGGCTGGCGAACCGCCGGTGATGATCCCGGCCATCGGCACAGATGCCGGGCAGCTGACCGGAATTCCGGGCGCGGACCCGTACGAGTGGTTCACCGAGGCGCACGCCACCCTCGCCCCGGAGTGGCACAACGAGGTCACCCTGCGCAGCCTGGAGCTGCTGCGCGGCTACGAGCCCGGCCTCCACCTGCCGCTGGTAACGCCTACCCCGTTACTGATGATCGTGGCCAGCCAGGACAGCCTGACCGGCGGCAACCTCGCCGCCTCGGCGTTCGCCACCGCGGCCGAGCCTAAACAGATCGTGTTCGTCCCCGGCGGCCACTTCGCCGCCTATACCGGCCCCGGCTTCGACATCGCCTCCGCCGCCGCACGAGACTGGTTCGTGCGGCACCTGACCGACCACACCTCCTGAGGAACCCAATGAAACGCGTTCTGATCACTGGCTCCGCCGACGGCCTTGGCCGGATGGTCGCCCAGCAGCTGATCGATCTCGGCCACGAGGTCGTCCTGCACGCCCGCAACGCCGCCCGCGCCCGCGAGGCCACCGCCGCCACCCCCGGCGCCGCCGATGTCCTCGTCGGCGACCTGTCCAGCATCGCCGCGACCCGGGTCGTCGCCGCCCAGGCCAACCAGACCGGCCGCTTCGACGTCATCGTGCACAACGCCGCCGTCGGCTACCGGGAACCCCGGCGGATCGAGACCGTCGACGGCCTCTCACACGTGTTCGCCACCAACGTGCTGGCCCCTTACCTGCTCACCGCCCTGATCGACCGCCCCGACCGGCTGATCTACCTCAGCTCAGGCCTGCACCTGGACGGCCGGCCCGACCTGACCGACCTCCAGTGGCAACACCGCGCGTGGAGCGGTATCCAGGCCTACGCCGACTCCAAGCTCTGGGACGCCGTGCTCGGCTTCGCCGTGGCTCGGCGCTGGCCCGACGTGCAGTCCAACGTCGTGCACCCCGGCTGGGTCGCCACCAAGATGGGCGGTCCCAGCGCCCCCGACGACCTCGCCGAGGCCCCCGCCACCCAGGTCTGGCTGGCCACCGCCGACAATCCCGGCACCGGCCGCTACTTCTACCACCGCGAGCCCGCCCAGCCCCATCCCGCCGTCGCCGACCCCCGCATCCAGGACGAGTTCCTCGACGCCTGCGCCGCCCTCACCGAGGTGCCCCTGCCCTAGTTCGGCCACATTCGGTGGCGGTCGATCAGCTGCCGCGCGATCACGGTGCGCTGGATCTCGTTGGTGCCCTCGCCCACGATCATCAGTGGCGCGTCACGGAAGTAGCGCTCGACGTCGAACTCGGTCGAGTAGCCGTAGCCGCCGTGGATACGCACCGCGTTGAGCGCGATCTCCATCGCGGTCTCGGACGCGAACAGCTTGGCCATCCCGGCTTCCATGTCGGCGCGCTCGCCTGAGTCGTAGCGTCGCGCCGCGTAGAGCACGAGCTGCCGGGCGGCTTCCAGTTTGGTGGCCATGTCGGCCAGGTAGTTGCCGATGGACTGGTGCTGCCAGATCGGCCGGCCGAAACTCTCCCGTTCCTGGGCGTAGCGCAGCGAATCCTCCAACGCCGCCCGGCCGACGCCGAGCGCCCGGCTGGCCACCTGGATGCGGCCGATCTCCAGTCCACGCATCATCTGCGCGAACCCGAGGCCTTCGGCACCGCCCAGGAGCGCGGAAACCGGCACGCGGAGGTCATCGAACGCCAGCTCGCAGCTCTCCACCCCCTTATAACCCAGTTTCGGCAGATCACGCGACACCTGGAAGCCCGGTCCCGGTTCGACCAGCAGGATGCTGATGCCCCGGTGCGTCGGCTGCGCGGCGGGATCGGTCTTGCACAGCAAGGCGATCAGCCCTGACCGGCGGGCGTTGGTGATCCACGTCTTCGATCCGTTGACGACGTACTCGTCACCGTCCCGTCGCGCGATTGTCCGCAGGGCCTGGAGATCCGAGCCGCCGCCGGGTTCGGTCAGCGCCATGGCGGCGCGAATCTCGCCGGTGGCCAGCCTGGGCAGATATTTGTCCTGCTGCTCTCGGGTTCCGTAGTCCACCAGGAGTTTCGAGACGACGGTGTGGCCGCCCATGGCGCCGGCCAGGCTCATCCAGCCCCGCGCCAGTTCCTCGGTGACCGCCGCGTAGCACTGCGCCGACACCTGCGCCTCGCCCCACGGCTCCGGGATCGCCAAGCCGAAGACGCCCATCGCCTTCATCTGCTCGATGAGCCGCTCCGGATAGACGTCGCCGTGGTCGAGCTCCCGCGCGACCGGCCGCACCTCCCGGTCGACGAACTCGCCGACCAGCGCGACGATCGCCGATTCCTCCTCGGTCAGCCCGTCCATCAGCTCGCCGACAGCGACTCGACCGGTCCGAGAACGGTTGCCACTGCCACCATGCCTGCCTCCTTGCAGCACAGCTCACCCGACCCGGACCATTATGAAACAGTACGTGGAAGCCGTGCGCGCACTGGTGATCGACCAGCTCGATCGCGATCAGCTGCCGCAGCTGGCCGCCATCTCCGACCGCCTCATGCCGGGCGTTGAGTGAGATGAAGGGGCCCTTCCTGGCGTTGAGCGAGAGGTTTGGTCCCTTGATCTTGGGGAGTTGCCCGGGTCGAGCCGGACTGCCTCGCGCGCTGTCCCAACCGCGCGCGGCTGCCGTATCGGTGTGCGGCCGCGGCGACGATGGACCCGACTCCGACGTCCGGATAGCCGATCGAAGTCGGGAAGTCCGCCGGCGAGAGCCCGTTCCATGTGCTCAGTCCAGTTGGTCGTCGGGGATCCAGGATCCGTGGAAGCCGGCCGGCACCCGCCTGGGCAGCTGCACGGCGGCCACCGGCTTGGCGGCGACGTCGGTGGCGTCGTGCACGAGCAGCTGGGACGGGACGGTCGGATCGGAGTTGGTGACGATGGACAGCAGCCAGCCGTCGTCCTCGGCGGCGCCCTCCTCGGCCGGCACGAACACGGCCTCGCCGGTGTGCCAGTCGGCACTGAGCTCATGGCGGTGCACAGCCCCGGAGACGTTGTCGTACTTGACGATCGCGTGCTCGTCGACCGCGTACAGGTAGCGGTTGGGCCGCCCGACCACCCGGTCGTCGACGGTCGGGAACTCGATGTGCTGGTCGTCCAACTGCTGCTCGCCGACCCGGCCGCTCACGGTGTCCAGCGTCCACCGGTACAGCACAGCGTTGCTCACAATGGCCCCGCCCGTGATGCCCGGAGCGCCGTACATGGTGTCCCACGTCGAGGTGAACGCGTCACGGCTGTAGCGTACGGCGTCGAGCACGACGCGGCCCTGCGCGTCCTCGCGGGCGTTGCCGACGTGGAAGACGTAACTCGGCGAGACCTCGAACCA
>Ga0307511_10001337_pt1 | contig 26152 bp, 29 predicted proteins | sample 13_EM_MG_FD_200266 | JGI IMG/M metagenome (GOLD analysis project Ga0307511, IMG submission 200266) | Populus trichocarpa ectomycorrhiza microbial communities from riparian zone in the Pacific Northwest, United States - 13_EM | ecosystem: Host-associated > Plants > Roots > Unclassified | place...
ATCTTGAACGGGCGTCGCAGCCGCACCCCGCCGACATCGTGCCATTCCTCGGCGATCGCGCGCTCGGGTTGCCGTTCCAGCGGATCCGGGACCCTGGCCGGTGCCTCTGTCATCGGAGCAGGCTCTCCTCTCGCTCGATGTGGTTGCACAGCAGGCCCACCCGGTCGATCTCCACCTCCACCAGGTCACCGGGGTTCATGAACACCTGCGGCGTCTGGCGGGCACCGACGCCACCGGGCGTGCCGGTGACGATCACATCGCCGGGCAGCAGCTCGGAGATCGTGGACAGGTAGGTGACCAGCTCCGGAATGCCGAAGATCATCTCGCCGATCTTGGTCCGCTGCATGACGGCGCCGTTCAGCCGGGTGGTCAGCTCGGCGTCCTCGATCTCGGGCACGTCGTCGACGGTGGTCAGCCAGGGGCCGAACGCGCCGGTCTCGGCGAAGTTCTTGCCCGAGGTGATCTGCGCGGTATGCCGCTGCCAGTCCCGCACCGAGGCATCGTTGAAGCAGGAGTAGCCGGCGATCACCTCGTGGGCCTCCGAGATCGGGACGTGCCGGGCGCGCCGGCCGATGACGACGGCCAGTTCTCCCTCGTAGTCCAGCTTTTGGGACACCGCCGGCTGCACGATCGGCTCGAGGTGCCCGCACAGGCTGCCCGCCACCCGCAGGAACAGTGGCGGCCGCGACGGCCGTTCCCAGTTGCCCTCCGTCACGTGGGTCGGGTAGTTCAGCGCTGCGCACCACACCGCGTGGGGGTTGGGAATCACCGGCAGGAAACGGATCCGCTCCGGATCCAGCCGCGTGCCTGCGATCCGAGCGCGCAGGGCGATGTCCGCCAGCGCCTCCGGCCCGAGCTGGAGCAGCTGGCGCAGGTCGGCCGGCTGGTCCGGGGTGAGGGAACGCAGGTCGATCACCGAGTCGCCGTCGTCGATGCCGACGGACGGTCCCTCGCTGGTCACTATGGACGCGATTCTCACGATGCCGTTCCTTTCGCTACGTTCGGTGTGCGGACCAGCAGGCGGTCGGCGCCGGTCATGTGCGACAGCAACGCCGTGCCAATCAGCCCGGGGTCGCCGTTGGTGACGTGGCAGGCGACTGCATGGCCGTCAGGCCCGATCCGCAGTGGCGGCTTGCGCTTGCCGCAGATCGGCTGGGCCAGCGGACAGCGCGGGTGGAAGGCGCAGCCCGGTGGCGGGTCCACCGGGGACGGCGGGTCGCCGGCCAGCACCACCCGCCGGCGCGCCCGCTGGGCCACCGGGTCGGGCGCCGGCGACGCCGAGACCAGCGAGGCCGTGTAGGGGTGCCGGTAGCGGCGCGAGACGGCCTCGGCCGGCCCGATCTCGACGATCGAGCCGAGGTGCATGACCGCGATCCGGTCGCTCATCGCCTCCACGATGCCGAGGTCGTGCGACACGAACAGGTACGTAAGTCCGAGGTCCCGCTGCAGATCGCGGAGCAGTCCCAGCACCTGGGCCCGCGTCGAGACGTCGAGCGCGGACACCGGCTCGTCGCAGAACACCAGGCGCGGCCGCGTGATCAGGGCCCGGGCGATGACGACGCGCTGGCGCTGCCCGCCGGAGAAGGCGCCCGGCCGGCGGTCCGCCGCGTCGGCCTCCAACCCGACCAGCCGCAGCATCTCCACCACCGCGGCCCGTTGCTCGGCGGCGGTGGTCGAGCCGGCGACGCGCAGCGGTTCGGCCACGCTCCGGCCGACCGTCCATCGTGGATCAAGCGCCGAGTACGGGTCCTGGAAGATCATCGTCATGGCCGGCCGCAGTTCACGGAGCTGACGCGGCGGCAGCGCACGCAGATCGTGGCCGGCGAAGGTGATCCGGCCACCGTCGGCCTCGATGAGCCGCATCGCCAGCCGGCCGAGGGTGGACTTGCCGGAACCCGATTCACCGACGATGCCCAGCGTCGCGCCGGCCTCGACGTCGAAGCTCACGTCGTCGACCGCGTGCACCAGATCCTGTGGCCGGCCGAGCATGTCCCGCCGGACCACGAAGTTCCGGCTGACGCCCCGCACCGACAGCAGCGTGCTCACGCGTCGACTCCGATCAGTTCGAGCTCGCCCGTCCGGACACAGCGCGCGGACCGGTCGTCCGCCAACTGCCGCAGCACCGGCACGGCCGTCGTGCACTCCGACTCCGTCGCGTAGCCGCACCGCGTGGCGAACCGGCAGCCGACCGGGAAGTGCCCGGCCCGTGGCGGTTGCCCGGGAATGCCGGCCAGCTGACGCGCCGCGCCCACGCGAGGCAGTGACCGCAGCAGGCGTTCGGTGTAGGGATGCCGAGGCCGGTAGAACAGCTGCTCGGTGCCGGCCCGCTCGACGACCTGGCCCGCGTACATCACCGCGACCCGGTCGCACACCTCGGCCACCACACCGAGGTCGTGAGTGGTGATGATCGTCGCCATCCGCATGGTCCCGGCCAAGGTCTTGACCAGATCCAGGATCTGGGCCTGAGTCGTGGCGTCCAGCGCCGTGGTCGGCTCGTCCGCGATGAGCACCTTCGGCTCGCACGCGATGGCCATGGCGATCATCACCCGCTGCCGCATGCCGCCGCTGAGCTGGTGCGGATACTGGTCGACCCGGCGACGCGGGTCGGCGATGCCGACCAGCCCGAGCAGCTCGACGGCGCGGACGCGAGCGGCGCGCCGGCCAAGGCCGGAGTGCCGCCGCAGCACCGAGGTCAGCTGGTAGCCGGCGGTGAACGCGGGGTCCAGCGAGGTCATCGGGTTCTGGAAGATCATGCCGATCTCCTTGCCACGAACCGTACGCATCGCCGGCTCCGACAGATCGAGCAGCTCCCGCCCGTACAACGTGACCGATCCCGCCGTCACCCGGGCCACCCTCGGGTCGAGCAGCCGGGTGACGGCGAGGCTGGTCAGCGACTTGCCCGACCCCGACTCACCGACCAGGCCCACGATCTCGCCCCGAGCGACGGCCAGGCTCACCCCGGTCACCACGGGCACCGGCCGGCCGGTGCCTACGAGCGCGATCTCCAGGTCCTGCACCGAAAGCGCCATGTCCGCAACGGTCATGTCAGCCACCGTCCCCGGCCGAGGCGACGGCCTGCACCGCGTCACTGACCTGCGAGACGCACAGCACCACCAGCACGATCACCAGACCCGGCTCGACGGTCAGCTGCGGCGAGGCGTTGAGCAGGTTCGCCGCGCTCGTGAGCATGCTGCCCAGGCTGGCGCTGGGCGGTTGCGCGCCGAGGCCGAGGTAGCTCAGCGCCGCCTCGGCGAGGATGCCGAAGGCGAAGGTCGTGGAGATCACCACGACCAGCGCGGCGACGACGCTGCCCAGCACGTGGTCGACGACGATGCGGATCGTCTTCTGTCCCATCGAACGACTCGCTTCGATGTAGGTCTCCCCCGCGACCGTCGACGCCGCGGCGCGCGAGACCCGGTAGAACGTCGGTGCGAAGGCGATCCCGACCGCGACCATCGCCGGCGTCAACTGCCGGCCGAGCACCGCGACCACGGCGATGGCCAGGATCAGCGCCGGGATGCTCTGCACGGCGTCAAAGGCCCGGCTGACGATGCCGTCCAGCCGGCCGCCGACCGTGCCGGTGAGCAGTCCCAGCGGCACGCCGAGAACAACGCCGACCACCGTGGCCTGCAACGCCGCCCACAGCGAGATCCGGGTGGCGAACAGCAGGCGCACCAACTGGTCGCGACCCAGTTCGTCGGTGCCGAACGGATGACCGGCGCTGGGCGGCAGGAGACGGTCCGTCAGCACCTGCGCGTTCGGATCGGGCAGCGGCAGCACCGGCGCCAGCACGGCGGCGAGCACGATCACCCCGAACACCGCCAGCGCGATCACGGCCAACCGATGCCGGCGGAACGCCCGCCACCCGCCGAAGCCGACCGGCGTCGGCACGGCGATCCCGACCGATGGACCGACCACGTTGTCGATCATGCTGTCCTCGCCTTCGGCGCCAGGTAGAAACAGGTGACATCGGCCAGCAGGTTCGCCGCCATCACCACGACCGCGGTGACCAGCACGATGCCCAGCACGGTCGGCAGGTCCGAGTTCAGCGCGGCCTGCACCGCCATCGAGCCGATGCCCTGCATGCCGTACACGGACTCGACCACCGCCGCGATGCCGATCATCCGGCCGAGTTGCAGTCCCAGCAGGGTCACCGACGGCACGAGCGCGTTCTTCGCCACCCGCGTCCGGAGCAGCTCGCTCTCGGAGATGCCGCCGGCCCGTGCGGTCCGCACATAGTCCTGCCGGGCGACGGTCGCCGCCGACGCCCTGGTCTGCCGGTACAGTGCGCAGATCTGGGGCAGGCTGATGGCGATCACCGGAATCGTCAGGTACTGGATGTCGCTCCAGACATCCGTGGTGATCGTCGTCGTGCCGGTGCCGGGCAGCAGGTGCAACTTCTGGCTGAGCAGCAGGATCAGCAACAGGGCGACCCAGAACTCCGGCATCGCCAGCAGGAAACCCGCCACCGCGCCGGCGACGCGGTCCACCCGACCGCCCGGCCGCATGCCGGCGTACAGCCCGAAGGGCACGGCCACCGCCGCGGTGACCACGATGGACGCCAGCACCAGCGCCGCCGTGACCGGCAGACCCTGGGCGATCTTGGCGGTCACCGGCACGTTGCCGTACCAGGACTGTCCGAGATCGCCGTGGAACAGCTGCGCCAGCCAGTGCCCGTAGCGGACCAGGGTCGACTGGTCCAGGCCCAGCTGGTGGCGCAGCTGCGCGATCGAGGCCGGCGTCGCCCCCTCACCCAGGATGGCCCGCGCCGGATCGGTGGGCGACACCGCCGTCAACGCGAACACCAGGAAGCTGACCACGAACACCAGCGGCACCGCGATGGCGACGCGACGGCCGATCATGCGCACCATGAGTACCTCCCCGGCCAGATCGATGTCGGCCAGATCGATGTCGGCCGGTTCATGACACGCCCGCGCCGGCGGTGTCCAGCACGAGCGGGTCTCGGGCGGTGACCCCGGACACCCCCTTGGCCGTGGCGTACTGAAGTTCCTGGTTCAGGACGACGACGTTGAACGCCGTGTCCTGGTACGCCGCCGACACCTTCCGGTAGGCCGTGGCCCGCACTGCCTGCTCGGTTGCCGCGCCGGCCGCGTTCAGTGCGTCCGCCAACGTCGGATCGCTGTAGCCGCCGGGGTTGTAGGCGGGGGCAGCCATCGTCGCCAGTGGGATCGCCGGGTCGGCGCCGCCGGTGTTGACCGAGTAGTACGCCTGCGCGGTGCCGCCGTCGAGCGCCGGCAGCAGCTGCGCGACCGGCATCGGCGAGATGGTCATCGTGATGTTCGCCTTGGCCAGCATCTGTTGGATGGCGGTCAGCTCGGTCTGCAGCTGGGTCCCGGTGGAGGCGACCACGGCCGTGAACGAGATGCCGTTCGGATGGCCGGCCTGGGCGAGCAACGCCTTGGCCTGGTTGACATCCGGCTTGGGCGCGGCCAGCGAGGCGTCGTACGCCCACGACTTCGGCTGCACCGGCTGCGCGGTGACGGCGCATGCGCCGCCGAGCAACGAGTCGCAGATCGCCTTGCGGTCGATGGCCGCCGAGACGGCCTCGCGGACCCGTGGATCGGCGAACACCCCGGACTTGTTGAGATACAACAGATGCAGGTAGCTCAGGCCGCTGTCGGCGACCGGTAGGCCGGCCGAGGACAACGTCTTGCCGTCGGTGGGGGCCCCGGTCAGCATCACGGCCTGCACGCTCTGCCCGGTCAGGCCGGGCACGAAGGTCGACTCGGCGCCGACCCGGATGTGGATGGTGGACACCTTCTGGACCGACGGGTTCCAGTAGTCCTTGACGGCCGTGTAGACCATGTCGCTGCCGGGCTGGGAGCTGTCCGACACCTGCCACGGCCCGGTGCCGACCGGATGCGTGGCGTAGTTGGCGTTCGACCAGGCCTGCGGGCTGCCCATCATGCCGGCGGGGCCGGCGAAGTAGCCGAGCAGCGCGCCGGCGGGCGACTTGAGGTGCAGCACCACGGTGGTCGTGTCCTTGGCGTCCACCGAGCCGATCGCCGCCAACTGACCGCCGACCACCGACTTCGGATTGGTCTGTCCCCGCTCGATGTTGCTCTTGACCGCGGCGGCGTCGAAGGCGGTGCCGTCCTGGAACTTCACGCCGCCGCGCAACGTGAGGGTCAGCGTCGTGCCGTCGGCGGAATAGGTCCACGCGGTCGCCAGGCCGGGTGACATGACGCCGTGCGCGTCCTCCTTCAGCAGGGTGTCGAACACCGGCATCATGAACTCGCCGCTGGACGGCGCGGCATTGGTCTGGGGGTCGTAGTTCTGGCCGCCGTCGGCGGCCACCAACACGGTGAGCGACGCGCCGCCCGGCGACCCGCTGCTCGAGTTCGACGTCTGTCCGGCCGCGGTGCATCCGGCAACTGTCAGCGCGGACACGGCGGCCAGCACCATGGCGATGCGGCGAGGCTTCATCGACTGCCACCTTCGATACGGGTTCGGCCCGCGGGTTGCCCCAGAACGGGCGTGCTCGACACATTAAACATGTACAATCTGAAGCACAAGAGGCAACCCGGCCGGGTCCCGCCCTGGACTGTAGGTCCGACACACGTCGCCGAGAACCCGCCTCCGCCCAACCACGCTCGATGGCTGGCATCATTTCCATCGATACGGCGCGGAGGCATGGGTGAAGCTGAACCGGATCGACCTGAACCTGCTGGTGGCGCTGGACGCGTTGCTGACCGACCGCAGCGTCACGCTGGCAGCCAAGCGGTTGTCGATCGGCCAGCCGGCGATGAGCGCCGCGCTGGGCCGGCTCCGCCGGTTGTTCGACGATCCGCTGCTGGTCCGCCAGGGCAGCGGACTCGTGCCGACGCCGTTGGCCGAATCGCTGGTCATCCCCGTACGGGAGTGCCTGGCCACCGTCGAATCGATCGTGTCGGTGCGCGGAACATTCCAGCCGGGCAATGATGTCCGCAGCTTCACCGTGCTCTGCAGCGACTACGTGCTGTTCGTCCTGCTGCGGTCGCTGTTCGCCGAGCTGGCCAGGGAGGCTCCCGGCGTGCTGGTGCACGTGACGCCGATCCCGCTCGACTACCCCGACCAACTGCGCGACGGACGGGCGGACCTGCTGATCATTCCGCGGGAGATCATTCGCGACGACGGCGCCCGGTTCCCGCACACTCGCCTGTTCAGCGACCGGCACGTGTGCGCGGTGGCCGCGGACAACCCCGAGGTCGGCGACTCGATCGGCGTCGAGGAGTTCAGCGCGCTGCCCTATCTCGCCTACCAGGCCGGCACGCCGTACTCATTGGTCGAGTCCCAACTGGACGTCCGGGAGATTCCCCGCAGCGCCACGGTGACCACGCAGACCTTCGCGCTCGCGCCGTTCCTGCTGTCCGGAACCCGGCTGATCACCCTGCTCTACGAGCGGCTCGGCCGCCAGGTCGCCGAGCAGGCCGGCATCAGGCTGCTGGAGTCGCCGGTGGACCTGCCGCCGATCACCGAGGTCATGTACTGGGACCCCCGCAACACCGAGGATGCCGCACATCGCTGGCTGCGCGAACGAATCCTCGCGCACGCCGCCAACCTGTGACCGGTATCGACCACATCGATGCGCCCCATCACGATGAGTCACTTCCGCTGACGTCGCGTGGCACCTAGCGTCCGTCGCGACGGCACTCGACCGGTTGGAGGAGCTCGGATGAAATGGTGCACCCACCGCTCCGAGGACGGCGGCACGCGTCCCGGACTCGTGCTCGACGACCACATCCACCTGCTGCCCGGCGACCGGCAGCTGATCGACCTGCTCGCCGTTCCCGACGGCCTGGCCGCGGCCGCCGAGCTGGCCGTCGCCGACCCGGACGAGATCGTGCCGCTGGACACCGGACGACTGCTCGCACCGATCCCGACGCCGCCGTCCATTCGCGACTTCATGGCGTTCGAGGAGCACGTGGTCACCTCGTCGGCCGCGCTGGGGCTGGAGGTCGATCCGGACTGGTACGAGATCCCGGTGTTCTACTTCACCAATCCGGCCGCCGTGCACGGCCCCGAGGCCGACGTGCGGATCTCGCCCGGCAGCACCATGTTCGACTACGAGCTGGAGATCGCCGCCGTCGTCGGCGCCGGCGGCAGCGATCTGCACCCGGACAAGGCCGTCGATCACATCGCCGGCTACATGTTGCTGTGCGACTGGAGCGCCCGGGACCTGCAGGCCCGCGAGATGCGACAGTCGCTCGGGCCGGCCAAGGGCAAGGACTCGGCGACGAGTTTCGGCCCGTTCCTGGTGACGCCGGACGAGCTGGCCGACCGGGTCAGCGGCAACGCCTACGACGTCGACATGCGCGCCTACCGCAACGGAGACCTCTACAGCAGCGGCAATCTCGCCACGCTGTACTGGTCGTTCGGCCAGATGCTCGCCTACGCCTCCCGCGGCACGCGGCTGGTGCCCGGTGACGTCATCGGCAGCGGCACCGTCGGCACCGGCTGCATTCTCGAACTGTCCCGTGTGCACGGCGAGAAGGAGTTCCCGTTCCTCAGGGCCGGCGACACGGTCCGGCTGGAGGCCGACGGCCTCGGCGCCATCGAGTCCACGATGCTGCCGGCGCACGTCCCGATTCCACTGTGGAAGGTGTGACGCGATGAGCTCGGGAAGTTCGGCGCACGGGCTGCTCCCGCCGGGCAAGGCCGTCGAGGTCGGTGGCGGCGTGTTCGCCTACATCCAGCCCGACGGCGGCTGGTGGATCAACAACACCGCGTTCCTGGTCGGCAGTCAGGGGGTAGTCAGCATCGACGCGTGCGCCACCGAGCGGCGTACCCTCGACTACATCGACGCCATCGGCGACATCACGCCGCAACCGGTGCGGGCGCTGATCAACACCCACCACCACGGCGACCACACCTTCGGAAACTACCTGTTCGACACCGCGGCGATCATCGCCCACGACCGGGTCCGGGCCGCGATCCTGGCCTACGGTCCGCCGCGCTCGGCGCCGGTGTGGACCGAGACGGACTGGGGCGAGATCCGGCTGGAGCCGCCGTTCGTCACCTACCGGGACGAAATCACCGTGCACTGCGATGATCTGCCCTGCCAGGTGACCTACGCGGGGCAGCCGGCGCACACCAGCGACGACTCGTACGTGTGGATCCCAGAACGGAAGGTGCTGGTCTCCGGGGACCTGTTGTTCAACGGCGGCACGCCGTTCCTGATGATGGGTTCGATCAGCGGCGCGATCGCCGTGCTGGAGGAGCGGATCAAGCCGCTCGGCGCGGAGACGATCATTCCCGGTCACGGTGAGGTGTGTGGACCCGAGGTGGTGGACGACGTGCTCGGTTACCTCAGGCACGTCAAGGACATCGCCGCGCAGGCCCACGCCGGCGGTCTCCGGCCGTTGCAGGCCGCCCTCGAATTCGGCGCCGGACCGTACGCGGACCTGCTCGATGTGGAGCGGCTGGTGGGCAACCTACACCGGGCCTACGCCGAGCTGGACGGCAACCCGCCCGGCGCGCCGATCGACTACGACGCTGCGCTGGCGGACATGCTCGTCTTCAACGGCGGCAAGCCGCTCACATGCCTCGCCTGAGTTCACATCGTCACCACCACGCGGCCCATCGCCTGGCGCGACGCCAGCCGGCCGAAGGCCTCGCCCACGCGATCGAGGTCGTGCATCGAATCGATGCGCGGCCGGACGTTGCCGCGCTCCACGGCCGCGAGCGCGGCAACGGCGTCTGCCAGCGTGGAACCGCGGGATCCGAGCACCGACAGCTCACGGCCCACCATGGCGGTCGACTCCAGCCCGAACTCCATACCGGGACTGTGGCCGACGCACACGAGTCGGCCGGCCGCACCGAGCACCGACACGGCGGCGTCGAAGCCGTCCCGGCTGCCGGTCGCCTCGAGCACCAGATCGGCGCCGGCGGGCGCCCAGTCACGCAGGGCCGTCAGGTCGTCGAAAGGCACCGCGCAGGCGGCGCCGCCAGCCACGACATCCTTGCGACGCAGGCGGTTCCGGTCGATGACGGCGACCGTGGCACCCGCGTCGAGGGCGATCTGCACCGCGTTGAGCCCCAACCCGCCGGCGCCGACCACGACCACCCGATCATCGGCCTCGATCCGGCCCCGCCCGTACAAGGCGTGCCAGGTGGTGGCCACCGCGTCCATGGTCACCGCGGCGACGGCGAAGTCGATGTCGGCGGAGAACGGGATGAGGTTGGTGATCGGGACGGCGAGGTACTCGGCCAGCCCGCCCTGCCGGCCCATGCCGACCAGGCGCATGTTCGGGCAGACGTTGCTGTGCCCGGTGGCGCAGGCCTGGCATTCGCCGCATACCAGATACGGATGACAGGCGACTCGCGTGCCGACTGGCAGGCCGGTGTCCGGCGTCGCGACCACCTCGCCGGCGATCTCGTGCCCGATCACCGCCGGCAGCGCCAGGCCGTGGCTCATCGCGCCACTGACGACCTTGAGGTCGGTGCCGCACAAACCGGCCGCACGCACCCGGATCAGCGCCTCGCCCGCCGCCGCCTGCGGCCGCGCGATCCTGGTGGCGACCGGCGGCGTGCCGAACTCGGCCAGCACGGCCGCACGCATATGGGCGCTCATCGTTCGGTGACACCTCCGGCTGCGGTCGCGGCGCCCAACATGGACAGCCCGGCGACAAGTTGGCTCGCGGACACGGGTTCGATCAGGTATTGGTTGACGAGCAGGCCCGGCATCAGCGTCAGCAGCACCGTGGCCACCGCCTCCGGATCGGCGTCGGGCGCGAGCACCCCCGCGTCGAGCCAGCGCTGCGCAAGCTCGGTGAGTAATCCCCGCAGGTCGCGGTAGAAGTCCCGAGTGCTGGCGGCCAGTTCGGGGCGGCGCAACGACTCCGCCCAGGCGTGGATCGCGATCTTCGACAGGTCGTAGTCGGCGTGCTCGGACCGCCTCGCCAGCTTCCCCACCAACGCGCCGATCGTCTCCGCCGGCGTGGGCGCGGGCTGCCGCGCGAGCAGCCCGGCGAACAGTTCACGCAGTTGGGCCAGCGACTCCCCGGACGCCGCCGCGATGAGTTCTTCCTTGCTGCGGAAGTACCGGTACACGGCGCTGGAGGACATGCCGGTGGCGGCGATGATGTCGTCCATCGACGTGGCGTGGAAGCCGTCGCGGGCGAAGCAGCGCCACGCGCTGGTGAGCACGTGCTGGCGGCGCTGCTCGCGGGTCTCGGTGCTGAGGCGGGGCATGGCCACCACTCTAAACGAAAACGCTCGGTTTCGCTTGAGGTCAGCCGGAGAAGGGCCGGGCGTGCCAGTCCGCCGGCAGGTCCACCACCCGCAGGACCCTTGTCGGCTCATCCCGATACGCCGCGGTCAACGCCGCCAGGTCGTCATGGATGTCCAGGTAGGCGCCGGACAGCACGTCGTGCTTGCCGTCCGCCAGGTCGGCGACCAGTCGCGCCGCCGCCTCCGGCGGATCCGGGAACCGGTCCCGGGACACCTTTCCCTGTTCGATCGCCTCCTCGACGGGCCCGCTGGCCACGCCGCCGGGATGCAGGCTGAACGCGACCACGCCGGTGCCCCGCGTCTCCACGGCGATGTTCTCGCTCAACCGCATCACCGCCGTCTTGGCCACCACGTAGTCGGCCGCCCCGGGGATGGCGGCCGTGCCTGCGCGGCTGGCCACCGTGATGATCCGCCCCTGCCCGGCCGCCAGCATCCCCGGCAGCACCGCCCGGGAGAACAGGTAGGGCCCGTAGACGTTGGCCAGCAACGTGTCCCGCCACGCCGACGGGTCGCTGTCGGCCACGGACAGGCCCATCGCGCTGGCGCCGCCGGCGTTGTTCACCAACGTCGTCATCGGCCCGAACGCCTCCTGCGCCCGCGCGACGGCCTCTGACACATGGTCGGGATCGGTGACGTCACCGACCGCCGTCTCCACCCGCACACCTCGTTCACGCAGCGCGCCGGCCACGTCGTCGAGGACGTCCTTGCGACGTCCGGTGATCACGAGCGCCGCCCCGCGCGCGCCGAGCTCGGCGGCGATCGCGCGACCGATGGTGCCGCTCGCGCCGGTCACCAGGGCAACCTGACCGTCCGACATGGATTTCTCCTTCACAGCCAAGGCAAGTCGACGACGTTCATCGCGGCTCGCCGATCGTGGTGGTCACCGAGGCGACGCCGGCGACCGACGCGGTGACCACGTCACCGGCGCGCAGGAACCTCGGCGGCGTCTGCGCGATGCCGGAACCGCCGGGAGAGCCGGTGGTCACCAGGTCCCCCGGGTACAGCGTGACCGAGCGGGTGAGGAACTCCAGCAGGTACGGCACGCCGTAGCCCATCTGGTCCAATGTGGACTTCTGCCGCAGCTCTCCGTTGACGGTGCAGGTGATCGCGGCCCCGTCGACGTCGACCTCGTCGGTGGTGACGATCTCCTCCGCGACCGGCAGGAAACCGTCGGCGCTCTTGCACAACATGATCTGCAAGCGCTCGCGGGCCATCACCTCGCGGGCGCCGATGTCGTTGACGACGGTGTAGCCGAACACGTGGTCCAGCGCGTCGGCGGCGGCGACCCGCCGGGCGGTCCGGCCGATGACCACGGCGAACTCGACCTCATAGTCCAGTTGCGTGGTGGGCTCCGGCGGACGCAGCGACTCACCCGGCGACAGGACGGCCGACCACAGTTTGGGGAAGTACACCGGCTCCGCCGGCTGGATGCCCATCTCGGCGTTGTGGTCGGCGTAGTTGCCGCCGACGCAGATCAGCTGGCCGCGCTCGGCCAGCGGGCTGAGCATCCGGTCCGGCGTGACGACCGGCGGGCCGGATGCGAGCAGACGCACCAGCCGAGTCGCGGCTTCGTCGCCTTCCTCCAGGTACTCGCGCAGTCCGGGATGGCCGGTCGGCACGACGCCCTCGGCCGTCCGAACGCCCAGTTCCGTCTTCCCGGCGTGGCTGTAGGTCACGAAGCGCATGGCCTGTCCCTTCATCGTCGGAGGGCTGATCCATCGTCAACGGTAGACCCAAGTTACCAAGTGTGAAACTCTCTTGGTGACTTTTGGAGCCCGACCCGCCGCCCTCCGCAGGCGCTATAGTCACTTGGTGACTCGTCACCGACCTGCGGCTTCATCGCTCGGACCGGCCCAGCCCATCCGGAACCGGGCGCGTCCGGCCGAGCAGATCGTCGACAACCTGCGGGGCCAGATCGCCGGCGGGCAGCTGGAGCGGGGCTCACGGCTGCCCAGCGAGCGGGAGATCGCCGAGCACTTCGAGGTCAGCGCGCCGACCGCGCGGGAGGCGCTCCGGGCGCTGGCCTCGATGGGCCTGGTCGAGTCGCGGCACGGCAGCGGCACCTACGTCACCGCACGGCCGGCCGACGTGGTCACGCCGTCGCTGGCCACGGCCGCCCAGCTTCAGGACACGACAGTGGCCGAGATCATCGAGCTGCTGGCCGTGCTCAACCTGCGCGCCGCCGAGCTGGCCGTGGTCAACGCCACCGACGCCGACATCGACCAGCTCGCCGCGGGCCGGGACGCCATCCTCGACGGCAAGTCCCGCGACGAGATCCTGGCCGGCGTCGAAGCGTTCCTGCGAGCGCTGGCCGGCTCCGCGCACCAGCCCCTGCTCGCGGTGATCAGCGACTTCCTCATCAGCGTCCTGGTCGCGGTGGAACTCGAGCTGTTCCCCGACTCCGTCCAGCTGTGGCGCGAGTGGACCGGGTCGCTGGCCGATGTCCGCGCCGAGATCGTGGACGCGCTCCGGGCCCGTGACGGGACGCGCCTCCAGTCCGCCGTTCGCGCCTATCACGCGAACGCGACCAATCGACTCGACCACGCGCCCGATCACGGCATGAAGCTCTCCGACCAACGCCTGGCCAGAGTAATGACCAGACTCACCACCCGACCATGAGCATGACGTCGAAGAGCCGGCACCGCCACCCCGCGCCGGCCGTTTCCGAATACCCGCACAATCAGAACTAAGGAGTCCGACCGCTCAAATAATTCAGTCGCCATCCCCCAATCCAACGCCCCGCTGAATTCCGGCGTTCAACACCACAGGGCGGGGACAGAATGGTCAATTCGCTCAGCCGTAAATCAACTTGTCGAAGGAGACCATCAGCCGGCCGTCGATGTCCTCGGCCTCTCGCAGCTGCGGCTTCGCGGCCGTCCAGTGGCCCTTGTCGATGTTCTGCACGGCCGCGTCGAGCTGGGCACCGATGTAGCCGAGACCGTCGGCGATCTGGGCCTGAAGCTGGTCGTTGCAGTGGATCTGGGCCAGCGAGGCCCGGGCTGCCGCGATGTGCCCGAGGACGTCGGCCTTGTCGGGCGAGGCGGCCTGCGAGTCCCAGGACGCATAGAACAGGTCCATACTCGGCGCACCCACCTCGTTCGCGCACTTAATGGCATCGTCACGGGTCGGCGTGCTGGCACTGGCAATCGGGGCGACGGCCAGCAAGCCTCCGACGACAATCGCCGCGCCCACGGCAAGACCAACCATATTTTTCATGAACATGAACCGCCTCCACGGGGAGTTACCGACACCGCGAACAGTACACACATTCGCGCGCGACAAGCCAGCATGAGTTGACCATTACTCCTTTGCGGCTAGATTTTTCCGCCGTTCGGTCAGACCACTTCCGACGCTCACCTTTCCTTGACGGTTAACAGGAATCATCCACCCTGCTTCACACCCGGGTATTGCGTGAACCGGATAGGGGTGAATTGTGCTCCCGCTCCGCGCGCCGGTCGGCGTCAAGGACGCCACCGATGGCTGGCGCCCACCTCCCGACACACCAGAGACGAGACCATCGACACACCCCGTAACGAAAACGTCCGTTTGCGCTACCGGAGCGCCGGTGCTAGCGTCAGCAGCGAAACGAAAACGGTCGTTTTCATTAAGGAGGGGGACGCCATGACGGCCTCGCCACCCATCCCGACCCTGCCCACTCACACCGACGTGCTGATCGTCGGCGCCGGCCCTGCCGGACTGACCCTGGCGGCCAGCCTGGCCCAGCTCGGCGTCGACCACGTGCTGATCGACCGCAACACCGAGGTCCAGCCCGGCAGCAAGGCCGCCGCCGTGCAGCCGCGAGCGTTGGAGTACCTCGAACGGATCGGCGTCGCCGAGAGGCTGATCCAGGCCGGCGACCGCGGTCGGGGCTTTCGGCTGCACGACCGCGAGCGCACCCTGCTCAGCGCCTCCTACGACAACCTCGACACGCCCTACCCGTACGTCCTGCTGGTCTCCCAGCAGACCACCGAGGACCACCTTCTCCTGCGCTTGCACGAATTGGGCGGCACCGTCCACAGGGGACATAAGTTCCTCGGCTACTCCCCCGACTTCCCCGGCGTCACGGCCACGATCGCCGGCCCGGACGGCGTGCTGCACGCCGTCTCGGCCCGCTACCTGGTCGGCTGCGACGGCGTCTACAGCGGCGTGCGGACCGCCGCCGGCATCGGTTTCCCCGGAGACGCGCCCCAGCAGCTCGTCGCCATCGCCGACGTGCGCCTGAACCCGGGCGGCGGCGACGCCGTCGCCAAGGAGGACACCACGTTCTTCCTGTCCACCAAGGGAATGCTGCTGGTGTCACCGCTGGCCGGCGGCCAGCACCGGATCGTCGCCCCGGCGCCGGGCACGTCCACCCCCACTGCCGCCGACGTCGAGCAGCTGCTCGCCGACCGCGGGCCGCGGGCCGACGACGTGCGGGTGACCGAGGTGGTGTCCGCGTCGACCTACCGGGTCCAGGAACGGGTCGCCGAGCGGTTCCGCGAAGGCCCGGTCTTCCTGGTCGGCGACGCCGCCCACACCCACAGCCCGGCCGGCGGCCAGGGCATGAACACCGGCATCCAGGACGCCGGCAACCTGGCCTGGAAACTACACGCCGTGCTCACCGGGCTGGCCCCAGCCGACCTGCTCGACACCTACCACCGCGAGCGGCACCCCGTCGCCGCCGGCCTGGTCGGCTTCACCAGCCAGTTCGCCAAACTCGCCACCCTGCGCGACCCGGCAGCCGCACTGCTGCGCAACAACGTGCTCGCCGCGGCGGCGTCCGCCCCCGGCTTCACCGACTGGATCACCACCAAGCTCGCCCAGCTCGACCTCGCCTACACCAGCGAGCCCGACTGCGGCGAACCCCGTGTCGGACAACGGGTCTCGCCGCAGATCGTGCCCCCGACCGGACTGCGCTGGACGCTCGCCGTCCCGTGCGACAGCAGCCAGGACCACCACGGCGTCCTGGCGATCCGGTCCGTCCCCAGCCTGCCGACGCCACTGCTGGTGCGCCCCGACGGCTACCTCGCCGCGCACACGGTCTCGGCCACCGCCGCCGACGTGCTCGACCGGCTGCCGGACTACCTGCCCACTCGATGACGCCTCTCCGATCGGAGACCGGACATGTCCTCAGCCACCTTCATCCGTCAGGTCCCAGTGTTCGACGGCACTCAACTGCTGCCGGCACAAGACGTCCTGATCGACGGCCCGATGATCACCGCCATCGGCCGCCTGCTGATCCCGCCGCCCGGGGCGACGGTCATCGACGGCGCCGGCAAGACGCTGCTGCCGGGGCTGATCGACTCCCACACCCACACCACCCACGCCGGCCAGCTGCGGCAGTCGCTGGTTTTCGGTGTCACCACGGAACTCTGCATGGGCGGCGAGCCCGAGACCTCGCGCCGGCTGCGGGCCCTGGCCAGCACCCGTGACGACGTCGCCGACCTGCGCATCGCCACCGTCGGGGCCACCGCACCGCACGGCCATCCCAACCAGCTGGTCGAGATCGGCATGCTCAAGCCGTTCCCCACCGTCGCGGGCCCGGAGGACGCGGACACCTTCGTGGCCGACCGGGTCGCCGACGGCGCCGACCACCTCAAGATCTTCATCGAGGACGGCACCGTCGCCGGCAAGCCGATGCCCACCATGTCCGACGAGACGGTGACCGCGCTGGTGGTGGCGGCACATGAACGTGGACTGCGCACCGCGGCCCACACCTGGACCCGCAGCGCCACGCTCCAGGCCATCGCCTGCGGCGTCGACATCCTGGCCCACCCGCCGTCGGACGGCCCCTCCGACCAGGACCTGATCGAGGCAGTGGCCGCCGCGGGCGGCATCGTGGTCGCCACGTTGCCGCCGCTGGCCGGGATGAGCCAGGCCTCCCCCGAGTTCGACCTGGCCCAGGACCCGCGGCTTCGGCCCTACGCCGATCCCGAATGGTTGGCCGACCTCGACCGCATCCACGCGATCGAACCCGGCAAGCGGATGGGACCGTTGGGCGTCCGCACTTCCGACGCCGCCGATGCGTCCGTGCGGATGTTCCGCGTCGGGGTGCCGCTGCTGGCCGGCACGGACGGCACCGGCGGGGACCACCCGACCACCCACGGCATCAGCTACCACGGCGAACTGGACCTGCTGGTCCAAGCCGGCCTCACCCCGGCCGAGGCGCTGACCGCGGCGACCGCCGCTCCGGCCGACGCCTTCGGTCTCGACGACCGCGGCCGCGTCGCCGCCGGCCTGCGCGCCGACCTGCTGCTCGTCAACGGCAGCCCGCTCGCCGACATCACCGCGCTGCGCGACATCACCGCCATCTGGCGGCGCGGCATCCGCGTCAACCGTTCCGCCCAAATCCCCGCAGAGGAGTTGGTCTGACCATGAGCACCCCCAGCCACAACGGAATCCACCACATCAAGCTGCCCGTCACCGACCTGGAGCGCAGCACCGAGTGGTACAGCACCGTGCTCGGCGCCCGCCGGCTCACCCAGCTCGACCACCGCCGCCCCGGCGGCACCCTGTTCGCGGTGATCCTCGACGTCCCGGGCATCGCCGGCAAGGTCGAACTCCGGCTCGACCCCGCCACCGCCAAGTCCCTGAGCGGCTACGACTTCCTCACCCTCACGGTCGCGAACAAGTCCACAATGGATGAATGGGTGACCCGCCTGGACGGCCTCGGCGTCCGCCACTCGCCGCTGATCGTCGCCCTGGTCGGCTGGCTGCTCGTGGTCCCCGACCCCGACGGGCTCCGGCTTCGCTTCTACACCACCGAACCGCACGGCCTCGGCACGGACGCCGTCGAGTTCGACTCCCCCTGGCTCGGCGCCGGCGTCACCGAACCCGACCTCCACGACGTCGTGTCGGCCATCGGCCGGATGACCGTGCTGCCCGGCCACGAGGACGAGGTGCTGGACCTGATGCGCACCGTCGCCGCCGCCACCCGGCAGGAGGACGGCTGCCTGGCCTACGAACTGCACCGCGCCAAGGACAACCCGCGCGCGATCGTCGTCTACGAGTCCTGGGCCAGCCCTGAGGCCATGGCCGCCCACCACCGCTCCGCGCACATGGACCTGTTCAAGAAGTCCGCCGCCTCGCTGGTGGAGTGGCCACCGCAGGCCGAACTGCTCGCCCCGCAGGCCTGACAGTTGCCCGGCATCCGGCAGCGGCTCATCGGGAGCTGGACGATGATCGACTGGAAGGTCTTCCGCGGCGACACGACGCTCGACCCGCCCCTCGGTCCGGTCGACAACTGCGGTGGGCTCCTCCTCTACACCGCGGACGGGTCGATGAGCGCCACACTGTCCACCAAGGACCGTCCAGTGTTCACTGTGGACTCACTTGATGGCGGCACTCCCGAGGAGAAGGCTCACGCCTACGAGACCATCATCTGCTACAGCGGTGGTTTCGACGTCGACGAGGACACGGACGTGGTCACCCACCACGTCCGCTACTCCACCTTTCCCAACTTCGTCGGCCGCGACCTCGACCGGGTGTGCGTTTTCGACGGCGACACCCTGAAGCTCGACACCCCGCCGATGCTCATCGGCGGGGAGAACCTGGCCAGCTACATCCTCTGGCAGCGAGTGCGATAGGAGCGCAGCCGATGGACCCGATCCGCCGCATCGTCACCGGTCACGACGAGACCGGAAAGGCTGTCTTCGTCGAAGACGCCGACTCGCCACACATCCAGTCGAACCGGGGCGTCGCGACCAACAATCTCTGGCTCTACAGCGGAATCCCCGACAATTCCGGCGACTACCAGGATCCCGTTTCCGGCACCCTCGCGCTACCACCACCCACGGATGGCGCCGTGCTGTCCTGTCTCGTCGAATGTGAGGCACGGCGACGACCGTGAGCTGCGGTGCCTCAGATATGTGAGACGGCTGGGTGCGGGCTCGTCTCGTTGATCATGGGGCAAGTCGCTGAACGATGGCGGCGGCTCGCTGACCCGCGAGCTCCGCGGATCGAGTTGGAGCGTCCGGCTTGCTCGGCCTTGTATCTGGTGACGTAGGCCCGGGTTGCGCCGTAGGACACGGTGGCATCGTGGTCGTCGACGAGGTGCTCCCAGACGTCCTTCACCGCGATCGTGGGGTTCTTCTCGATCATCGCGTCGACGTGGTGCTGGAATTCGTGCAGGACACTGACCCGACGGGTGGGCTTCTTGCGTTCGGGTGGTGTCTTCGCGGTCAGCGCCTTGACGATCGTGCGCCGGCCGACGTGGTGCTTGCGTTCGAGCGCTCGTTTGGACAGCCCGGCGGCCGCGTCCTGCTGGATTGTGTTGAACAGTGCTCGTTTCCGTGCCTGGTTCCGGCGTGCGGGGCTCGGATACTCGATCCTGGCCCCGACCGGCCGGTCCGCGGCGGCCGGTTCGGTCACGCGACGATCTTGTACTCGCTGGTCAACCCGTCAAGGACGGGTTGCCGTCGGACGCGGTAGTCGGCGAGATCGATCAGTGTCGGGGGCTGGGTCTCGGCTTGGGCTGGCGCGAGCTGCTTGAGGCTCCGGTGCGGCCGTGCGGTGTTGAAGTGCCGCAAGTATTCGGCAAGGACGCGGCGCAGGTGCTGCTCGTTGACGATCAGTATTCTGTCGAGCAACTCGCGACGAAGACTTCCGATCATTCGCTCACAAATCGCGTTCGCACGAGGTGCTTGCGGTGGGCTGGCGAGGATTCTGATGCCCTCAGCGGCGAACACCGCGTCGAACGCACGAGTGAACCGAGAGTCCCGGTCCCGCAGCACGAACGTCAGCGTGCCGACACGCTCACCGAGGTCCATCAGCAGGTTGCGCGCGGCTTGCACGGTCCACGGGCCGGTCGGGTTGGCGGTGATCCCGGCCAGATGGGCCCGGCGAGTACCGTGCTCGACGACGATCAACGCGTAGATCCGTCTGAGGAACACCGTGTCGACATGCACGAAGTCCACCGCCACGATGCCCTTGGCCTACGAGGTAAGGAACTGCTTCCAGGTCGGACCCGACCGGCGCGGTGCCGGATCGATTCCTGCGGCATGGAGGATCTCCCACACAGTCGACGCGCCGATCCGATGTCCAAGTCGCACCAGTTCGCCTTGGATTCGTCGGTGGCCCCACTGGGAGTTGTCGGTCGCCATGCGTAGGACAAGTTTCTTGATCAGTGACGCGGTCGGTGGACGCCCTGGACCGCGCTTGCTGCTGTAGTCCCACTTCCTGGCGACCAGCCGACGGTGCCAGGCCAGCAGGGTCGCTGGCGTGACGGAGAAGGCCTCCTTCCAGCGTAGGCGCGGCAGCAGCCGGGACAACGCCGCCAGCCATAACCGGTCAGCGGGGGTGTAGCGGACCCGGGCGATCTGCCGGCGTAGCACCGTGTTCTCGTGGCGGAGCACCAGCAGTTCGACATTCGTGGACAGATCACGACGTAGCAGCACGGCCGGGATGCCCAGCAGGCGACGCACGATCATGTAGAGCAGTGACAACAGCACCGTGTGATCGTTGCAGGCGGCGAGCTGGCATCCGGAACGCCCAGGTCGAAGGCGGAATCGAGTTCTCGGGCCCCACAGGCCAGAAACGCCGCGCGCAGCGTTGCGAACGCCACATCACCGCTGTCACCGCGGCTGGCGTGGTGCTCCATCGCGACCCGCAGCGCAAGGTTGATCATGCCGGCCTGCATCCGGATGGCCAGATCGTCATCGGGTGCCCCGGCCCGCCGCGCGAGCTCGGCGGCGAACACGGGTTCCGCGTCGGAATGCGCTTGGATCCAGACCCTACGCAGCGCGGGCTCGGTCCGGGTCAGCCGCACCAGGTCCAGCAGCATGGGCAGTCGGGCAAGGAGCTCGGCACCGCTGCGCTCCAACTCGTCGACCAGGCTGGTCACGCCCCCTTCCGCCGGCCAGTGCCGCAGGCTTCGCGCGGTCGCGTCGGTCCCTATGGTGAGCAGCGGGAGCACGCAGCTCTCCTTGGACGGGAAGTACCGCCACAACGTGCGCGGCGAGATGCCGGCAGCCGCGGCGATCTCCTCCGCGGACGTCGCGGACACCCCCTTGGCGGTGAACAGCCGAACCGCCTCACGAGCGATCTCCAACCGCGTCTCCGCCTTGCGCCACTCGGTCAGCCGCGGCCGCCCCATCCCCGTCATGGCCCGGTCATCCCAACGCCGCCCAGGTCGCGGATCGCGCGGATCTTCCCCATAGGCGACACCGAAAACACAGATCGATCAGGTGTGGTCATGGGCGCATCCTTCGTCGCATGCGACACAGCCATCGACGGTTGGCTACACAACTGACTAGACGGCTGTCAACCATAGCATGCTGGCCTTGCGGTGAAATCCGGCCGAGCGGGTCAGAAGCTGTTCAGGGCGCGTAACCGGTCGGCTCGGGAGCGGCGGACGACGTCGGCGTCGGCGGACATGTGCTCGAAGCCGTGCGGACACCCCGGATGCACATGGAGTTCGACGGACGTGCCGGCAGCCGCGAGGCGCCGGGCGTAGTCGATGGACTCGTCGCGGAAGATGTCCAACTCCCCCACCTCGACGTAGCAGGGCGGCAGCCCCGACAGGTCATGCGCTCGCGCCGGCGCCGCGTACTCGGACACGTCGGGGCCGCCGATCGCGTCGCCGAGCAGCGCGTGCCATCCGGTGTGGTTGTCGTCGTAGGACCAGGCGGCGAACGGCGCCAGCACCGGATCGGGCTCGGTGTTCCGGTCGTCCAGCATCGGGTAGACGAGGATCTGCTTGGCGACCGGCAGGCCACGGTCCCGGGCCAGCAGCGCCGCCCCGGCGGCCAACCCGCCGCCCGCGCTGTCACCCATCACCGCGATGCGGGCAGGGTCGACATCAAGCTTGTCGGCGTGCGCCGCCAGCCAGGCCAGGCCGGCGTAGCCGTCCTCAACCGGGGTCGGGTGGGGGTGTTCCGGGGCACGGCGGTAGTCCACGGCCAGCATCGGCACCCCGCTGCCGGCCACGTAGCCCGCGATCGTCCGGTCGAACCGTGCGACCGATCCGGCGATCATGCCGCCGCCGTGCAGATAGACCGCTGCCGGCCCCGACCCGCCAGTGGCGCGGGCGGCGGGCACATACCAGCGCGCCAACACCTGCGCGCCGTCGTAGGAGCCGACATGGTGGTCCACCCGCCGGACATCCTCGTGTTCGGGCAGGCTCGCGCCGAGGACGGCCCAGGTGGCGTCCGAGTTGGCGCGGCGGGTCCGCCAGTCGCCGCGGACGGCGGGCGCGAGCCGGGCGAAGCCGCCGGCGGCCATCGCGGCCTCCATGGCCGCCAAAAGCTGGGTGTCCAATGCGAGCGGCATGAGTGTTTCTCTTCTCTCGTCGGGCAATCAGGCTTTGCCGTACTGACCCAACACCTCGGCGGCGATCCCGGCGGCCTCGGTGGCTGCCGGGAAACCCGCGTACCCGGTCGCGTGATAGATGACTTCTTCGAGCTCCTCCCGGGTGAGTCCATTCTGGAGAGCGGCCATGAAGTTGATCTTCAGTTGGTCGCCCGCACGGAGCGCGATCAGAATGCCGAGGGTCAGCAGGCTGCGTGCGCGTCGGTCGAGGCCTTCGCGCGTCCACAGCCGGCCATACACGTTCGTCAGCGCCAGCTCTGACAGTTCCGGGGCGAAAGTGCCCTCGGGCAGACTCGCGCCCGGATCCCACACGGAGGCCGGGATCATCTCCCGGAACTGCTGGATGCCCTTCTCACGGTCGTTCATCGTCACCAGAGTCACCCCTTGTCGCCGAGTTCGGCGCGGAACGGATTGGAATTGACATCGACAGCGAGGTTTACCGCGGGCCGCCCGCCCAGGCTGCTGCCGCCGTCGACCGCAAGCACGACACCGGTGATGAACGCCGCGTCGTCGGAGGCGAGGAACAGCGCCGCGTTCGCGACGTCCCAACTGGTACCCTGGTGTCCCATCGGGACCATCGCGACCCGCAACTCCGCCGCGTCCTTTCGGGAGACGCCGGTCACACGGGCAATCTGATCCTTCCCCATGGAGGTATCGATCATGCCTGGAGCCACACAGTTGACCCGCACGCCGTACGGCGCGTACTCCACGGCCAGCGAGCGCGTCATCGAGTTCACGGCGGCCTTGGAGGTCGCGTAGGCGATCGCCTCACCGACGGCCATCGACCCGGTCAGAGAGGAGATGTTCACCACCGCGCCACTGCCCTGCCCGCGCAGGTGAGGCAGGACGTACTTGCAGGTCAGCCACATGCCGGTGAGGTTGATCTCCAACCCGGTCCGCCACTGCTGGGCGGTCGACTGCTCGGTCGACCCGCCAGGGATGACGCCGACGTTGTTGTGCAGGACATCGATGCGCCCGAATGCGGCCAGCGCGGCGTCGGGAATACCGCGGCAGTCCTCCTCAGACGTGATGTCCGCCCGGTGCGCGTGCGCCTGTCCGCCCTGGTCGTGCACCATTTTCGCGGTCTGCTCCGCCGCGGCCAGATCCCGGTCGACCACAAGGATCCGGGCGCCTTCCCGGGCGTAGGTCAGACACGCCGCGCGGCCGTTGCCGGTCGTCTCACCTTCGACCTGGCCGCCACCGACGACGATCGCGACCCGGCCGGCGAGCTTGCCGGTCACCACGTCACCGACTTCACGCATGACGTCCTCCCTGGACGATTTTCTTTACGAAACGTATCGTAACGCATCGTGGACGACATTACCCCCGAACCTCAGCGACGCGGCCGGCCCCGCAGAGCCGACACGGACCAGACGATCCTGACGGCAACGTGCGAACTCCTGCTGGCCCACGGCTACGGACGCCTGTCGATGGAGGCCGTGGCGGCGCGCAGCGGCGTCGGCAAACCGACCCTGTACCGACGCTGGCCAAGCAAAGCCGCCCTGGTCGCCGACGCCGTCGTGGCCGGCCTGTCCGTCCGCACGGCACCGATGGCGAAAACCACCCCCGTGGACAGCGGCGAGATCACACACGACATGCACGAGTGGCTGGACGCCTATGTCAGCGTCGCCACCGATCCACCCAACGCAGCCCTGGTCCAGGCACTGATCGCCGCGGCGGCCGAAAACCCCGACGACGCCGACACCCTCTACGACCTCCTCACCGGCCCGCGTCGCCAGGCCCTGACCACCCGCCTCCGGGCCGCAGCGGCCGCCGGGCAGATCCGCACAGACGCCGACCTCGATGCGGTCGCCGACACGCTGCTCGGATCGGTGGTCATACATCTGCTCACCGGCCACGCCAACACGGCACGACAACGCGCGCACGGCCTACTGGAGATCGTCCTACGTGGCCTGCGCCCTGACGCAACCGCGTGAGCGTTGCTGGTCAGGGCGCGGCACTCGCGGCGTCGCACCGGACATCGCGGTGTTCGTCCGCGAAGCGATGCGCCCACCGGTAGTCGGGCCTGCCGCTCGGGGTTCGGCCGATCCGCTCGGTGAACCAGAAGCTGCGCGGGACCTTGTAGGCCGCGAGCCGGTCGCGGACGTGTGCGTCGATCGAGGGGCCGCTGTGACAGGCTAGCGCGCCGGATCATCCCGCCGGGTGACCGGAGCGTCACTCGGCTGGTCGGTCAGGGACCACCCAGACACATCAGGACACGATCGCAGTACGCTCGATACGGTCGCACACGGTGCGATCGGGTGCGACTCTCCGTAACGTTGCGGGCATGAATCCGCCCCCGGCTCCCTTGCTGCCCGCGGGCACTGCCGTGCGCGTGCTGACCCATCGCCACCGGGACCAGGTCGGTACCGTGGTGACCAGCCCTGTCGGCGATGCCTGGGATGATCTGGTTGTCTGGGTTGATCTCGGACAGGCCCATCCCGTACCCGTGCTGCCCCACGAGATCTGTCCCATCGGGCACACCACCGACCACCAGGCACACGCGCACCAGGCAGCCGACGAGCGAGCAACCGACGTTACGGCGGCCGATCCAGTGGCCGGTGGCCTCGCGGCGCTGCGCACGTCATGGCCGACCGGGTACCCAGGCCCAGATCCGGCAGGCGCAGACCGGCCATGATCACACGCGCGCGTTCACCTAGAGGGTCACATCCGCCATCACGTCCAGGCCGAGAAACCCGCCCACGGCGAGGCACCCCGCCAGCTCACACCTCACGAAGCCCGAGGAGATCAGGTCCTTCGGGTAGGGTGAGTGACCGCGCATCGCCGTTGCGCTCGGCCTCCCGGCATCCGCTCCGCCGGGATCATGGCGCACCGCCGAGTTCTGCCGGGCGGAGGCCGTGTCACGCTCGGTCAGCAGGGCCTCCAGCCGGTGAAGCTCTTCGGGTGTGCGACGCAGCGCGGCCAGCCGCGAGCCCTCCACCTCCAGGGCCCGGCGCACCTGCAGCACCTCACGCAGTTCGTCCCCGACGAGCCGACGCACCGCGCCGGACAGCTCGCTAGTGGCGCGCACGAACGTGCCATCGCCCTGGCGGACCTCCAGCACCCCGGCGTGCGCCAGCGCGCGTACCGCCTCCCGGACGGTGTTGCGGCCGACACCCAGGGCGCCGACCAGGTCCGGCTCCGCCGGTATGCGCTGACCAACCGGCCATTCCCCGGACGAGATCGCCTGTCGCATCTGCTCGATGACCTGGTCCACCAGGCCAGTCCGGTGAGTAGTGGCCAACGGCACGGGGGTCACCCTCTCGTCCAAACATCCTGTGCTTGACCTGGTGAGGCGGCGATGACCCAGCATCCCGCATGCGATCTGACACCGTCGACTGTTCAGAGCGCCATCCACGACACACCGGCAGTGCGCCTCCGTGATCAGACATGGACACGATCTGCCCTGCTCGCCGCAGCGGTGGTGCTCACCGGGGCCCGCTCGTCACGCGACGGTCAATGTTCGTTGGGGTCGTCGCTACCCGTGATGGCCGCGGTGAGCGCCTCGGACGGGGCCGGCTTGTGGCCGACCTCAGCCTCCAGCCGCAGCCGCTCCACCATGTGCGGGTAGTGCAGCTCGAAGGCCGGCCGCTCGGAGCGGATCCGCGGCAGCGAGGTGAAGTTGTGCCGCGGC
>Ga0307511_10001338_pt1 | contig 26145 bp, 19 predicted proteins | sample 13_EM_MG_FD_200266 | JGI IMG/M metagenome (GOLD analysis project Ga0307511, IMG submission 200266) | Populus trichocarpa ectomycorrhiza microbial communities from riparian zone in the Pacific Northwest, United States - 13_EM | ecosystem: Host-associated > Plants > Roots > Unclassified | place...
GAGGTATCAAGACTTTCCAACAGTGACTCGGGAATCTCTTTCCAGATCTCTTCTAATGCATCTGCCAGCGCCTGCTTCACCGTATCAACTGACCCATGCATATTAATCAAATCCGGATATCGTTCCTTTCTTTCAAGTGCCCATGCCAGCCTTACATGCCGTGGTAGTAACTTTGACCTCTCCCTTGCAATCCACTTCTGAATCCCTTTCCCCCGAAGCATGCGATCCAAAGTTCGTGAATAAATATTCTGTAATTCCGGTATACTCTTGGTAGGCTTCAATTATAAGATTGAAGCATCACCTTCAATAAGAGTTAGTACGGCGTCTTCTGTTGATTTTGAGATTTTTTGGGGTCTACCTGAAGCTGTTCTATTTTGGTGGTTTCCACGCTCAATATAGCACTTAATACACTTTTAGATAGTTGCCTTAGACCGCCCATATCCCCATCCTTGCTCACAAAGAATAGTAGTTTTTCCTTTCTCAAACTCACTTAAGCGTTTTCAAACTCACTTAAGCGTTTTCATTCAGTAACTGCTGGAGTATCAGTAGCTGCTGGAGTATCGGTAGCTGTATCTTCTGCTAGAAGGGTATCAAGCTCGGCTCGGGAAATACTAAGCTGGGCTCACACGATAGGAGGTAAAGCAATATGGAAGCAGCTTGGTATGATCACTGAATGAGAGCACGAGTTGTATGATCATGAAAGCATGAGATTTCACGTTGAATAAGGGAAGTGAAACATATTCACTAAAAATGTGATAGTCGCGTTGTATGCATATAAGCTGAATCAAGCGCGCTGCATACACGGCCCTTTATGCAGGGGTATCAAACATTTTGCCACCAGGCTGTATATAAGGCATATCCTCGGCTTACAGGCTCTTAACTAGCCACAAATTGCAGATACTTGCCCTCGATGCAAATTGCCCTATAGCGTCATGAAAAGCCCAGTTTAGCTGATTCGGCAGGTATTTAGGTAAAGGCTTCCAATTGATAGTTCTGATTACTAAGTAGGGCGCACGTGGATCATCCGAGTTTAGTTACTTAGGTAAGTACAGAGGATAACTGTACATGTGACTACCGGTAGACTACTTGCCAATGCACGTGGTTATGTCCTAAATAGCGTATAATGGTGCGGTAACCATCTCGGCTAAAGCTTCTCCGAGAGCTACGTACCTAGAGCTCCCGTAATTTAGATGCCCCAGCACCTGAGACCAGAGTCATGGAAGCTTTTGCACAAATGTCAACTTCAACTTACAATAAAGGCAGCAATCGGTGAATTTTCATTGGCCTACTCGTGCATAACAAGATCGGATTTAGTCAAGAAAGGTCCAGGAGAAGTTTGCATCAGTTCAAAGAGTGGAAATGTGAAACAGCAAACAACTAACAAACAACAAAACAGCTTCAACAAGAACAATCGTAAGCACTCCATCCTACTAGGTATCTGATCACACGAATACTTGAACATCCTACTGACAATCATATCCTCGAGGCTTTTGAGAAAAAGATCGCAGTGAAATGGAGTATCGCGAATCGAAGAGCGGCTTCACAATAGCACCCGGGAGTAGTAAAATAAAGAACGGGACATAAGGCTAGACAAGAGCAATTAGAAGGATGAAAATGGAAACTGAAGCAGTTTGGCGGGCTGCGCTAGCTGTGCCTGTAGTGACCTTACCCTGAGCTCGAGGCCAAGCGGGCTGCTGCCAACTTGTAAGCATAAATGATGTGCTGCGAGGTAAAATAAGAGATTGCTGTGGAATCTTTGGCACTGTTTGATGTTCACAATAAAAATAACCCATCTGCAATACCAAAATCCCCTTTACCTCCGACCACTTCCTAGTGACGTGAAAGGATGCTTAGCAACCACCGTGGGATTCCTGAACATGTTCTCTCAACGTCATAAAGCTCCGCCCCAAATCAAGCTTCAAACCGGCAAAGCCTCCTTCTTCAACCTCTAGGAGCAATAATTTCCCCCCATGATAACAGAAAAGGTCTTCACACAAAGTGCACACAGTGCCATATTGCCACAAATGTGCCTCATGAATGTGTTGTCGTAGGCCCCGGTAGCTTCGCTTGATATTGTAGATACCCTTGTCTTGTGGGTCACTTAGCATTATGTTTTCGAGGTGGGAGCACCAGGCCTCGGGGCAGTTGACGCAGGGTGGGTACTGTGGGTGTTGCTGTGGTGGTGCATGGTGCACTGGTTGACTGGGGGGTAATTGTTGGGTAGATATGGGTTGTCGATTGACATTTGATTGGGGCGTTTGATCTAGAGCCAGATGTAGTATTAGCATGGCTTCATCTTCACCTTGCGTATACCCCTTTGAGTCAGAAAACTGATGGGGCACTAACTTTGCTGACTTTGATGCACACCGAATATTGGCTGGGCCGCCGCTGTCCAAACAGAAACCTCCGAGGCATCGAGCGTGGGTACCCAATTGTCTTGACCCTGCCGATGTTGGATTGTCTCCCAAAACTGTAAATTACCGTACGGTAGATGATGAGTCGAGAGACCATAGTTTTCGCCGCAGCTGGTAACCACTGGAGCTCTCGAGAGTAGAGTCCCACATGCAAGCTCTGGAAAGCCATCATCGGCTGAGGCTAATGGCGAAAGGAGTGGAGACGATGTAAAAACATGCCCGGAAGAGACAGAGGGGATATAGGGCTGCGAAGCTGCTACGTGTTGGGGTTTAAAATTGGCCATAGCGGTCGTGGAGCCTTCGGTATCTTGTTCACCCCAGATGTTATGATGTTCCAACTGTAGCATGTGCTGTACTGGTGATACTGGATGACTGGGTAATTTTGGCGCAAGAGGGCGTAACTGCGGAAGTCGCTTACAGGTTGACATTGGTAATGCTGGCGCCAGGTGACGTTTGGGATGGACTGGTGATCAGTCCTGAAATTCAGACTTTAAAGTAGAAAGGTGGTATAGAAGGTAATGGAGATTTAAAGTGACAAGAAGGTCTGGCATATTTATATCCCCGTTGGCAAAAGCCCAAAGGTGGTGGCTCTATCCTCAAAACTCCACTCAAGAAATATCAGAAAATGTGGAACCCTAGACTAGTGGAACCCTAGACTAGCGGAACCTAGTCTGGTTGGTGGGGTCCATTTGGGGCAGTTCTAATTTAGGTTAGCATCGAGCAGTAGAACCAACCATACAGTGCCCCCGCAGGCACTAGCGCAATGATCGAGACGAGGCGATAAACGACGCACGGACTAAAGCGACGAAATGGGTTGCAACCCACGAAATGTACATGTGCCGAAATGAGCTGCACGGGGCAGCTGATGACGCTTGTTTCCAGAAAATGCCCAGGGGTAAATCGGCCAAGAGATCGGCCAACGCACATCTCTTCCATAGTCCCAATGTGAAGGTACAAAACCGTTCGGCGCTATCCCCACTGCCAAGAAATGTTAGGTTACCATGTCAATTACGGAAAGTCAATGCTATGCGAATATGGTATACACCACTTCTCCAAAATACTGCCAGAAACGTTCTTTGAATGGCGTCTATGCAGAAAGCTAACTCCGTTGTCGTAAAGGTGGACCTCCCAACAGCAAACACTTGAAACGCCTTCTAAGCTATTTGATTATACTCACTATGAAGTCTCTGGCGCGAGGAGCGGCTGGAAAAGACATCAGCATGCGGAGCTGAGCGTAATTAACACGCGACTAAAATGCGAGCCTCAGTTGCAGCTCAAGTACTTACTTCCCAACCACGTGAAACTAAAACCACGAGAATATCAGGTTCAACTTAAAAAGCAAATATCGAAATTTATTATTAAAAAAAGTCGTGAATAGCATCCCCTACTCTACTGATATCGATAATCGTATACCCGAGGCTCCAAACTCCAATTCATGGTCGTCCCTCAACCTTCCAATGATACAGAACCAGATGCTTTTGAGAAATTGAATCTGTTTGCTATTTATTTATCACCCACAGTGAACTGAGGTACCATGAGTGAGACGGTCATCGCCAGAGCTTGCGGAAGTAAGGGAAAGTTAAAAGGAAAGAAGTTGAGAAATAAGGCTACATAGTGATGTAAAAAAGATAATCAAAGAAAAGAATTGGAAATGGAAGAAAATCTGCATCGTTCCCAATAAACATAATTCATCTGTAATATCAATTCCTTCGTTCATCCATTTGTTCCGTGATCCCTCCATAAGAACATTGTCCATTTGCCTTCAAATAAAGACCCCCACCCCCGATCCTTTTCCCTTTGATAAAGCAATCATAAGTCTTGTCCACCTTAACATATGCACCCCAATGCTACCCTAATATACCGCGAGAGCCAGTGGCGAGACTACTCTGGAGCCCCGTGATGTCCCACCCTACAACTAGATCCCCTCACACCGACAATCCCTGTTTCCCTCGGATTACTTCCCCTCCGACTACTTCCCCCACTTAGCCCAGCGGCATTGGTGGACGCTTAGCAACCACCATGAGCTTCCTTAATATGGTCTCTCAAGGCCGTAAAGCTACATTGCAAGTTAACCTTGACCTCACAGAGGTCTCCTTTCGTAATCTCTAGGAGCATGATACCCTCTAGATGGTAACAGAACAGGTATTCACACAAAGCACAACCTGCCCCCTGGTGGTGTGCCTCATGGATGTGTTGCTGTAAATGCCGGTAGCTGCGCTTAAGGCCGCTTATTCCCTTGTCTTCCAGGTCACTATACATAATGCTTTCAAGGTGAAAACGCCAGATTGAGGGACAATTGACACAAGACATGTATTGCGAGTTTTTCTGAAATGGTGCGAGTTGAACGGGCGGTAATTGTTGGGTGGATACTGGGGGGTGTTGATCGATAGTGAGTTGGGACGATTGATCTATGCAGAGGCAGATAGATATCAGCATGCGTTCATTTTTCATTGAGTCAGAAAACGGTTGGAACACTGACATTGATTAACACCGATAGTCGGCTGCGCCATGACTGTCCAAACCTCCGGGGTATCGAGAGTCGGTACCCAGTAGTCTTGACCCTGTGGATTTTGGATTGTCTCCTGAATCTGTAAATTACCATACGGTGGGTTTTCGGTCGAGAGGCCATGACTTTCGCTGGTAATCATTCGAGGTAGATTCCCGGGTGCGAGGTTTGAGTAATCATCGGCTGAGGCTAATGGAACCCTGTCGGAATAAAAATTCGTATATGGAGTGACCACCGCATGTTGTTTTTGCTCAAGACTTGAGACTACAGGATCAGGCGAAAGGAGCGGGGACGATGTGAAAGTATAGCCAGGTGAGACAGAGGGGATATATTGTTGTAAAGCTGCTGGGTATTGGAACGGAACATTGGCCGTAAGTCTGGCGGGGACCTCTGTATCTTGTTCATCCCGGGTGTTACTATGTTCTAGTAGTAACCTGTGTTGCACTGGTGGTACAGGAGGACAGGGCAATTTCGGTGCAAGGAGGCGTAACTGCGGAAGAATGTGCCGCTTATGTGGAGACGAGAGTTGGGGTTGTCGCTGGTGGTGGGTCGACATAGTCAATCTTGGCACCACGTGATGTTCCGTTCCTGTTACCTTCTACTTAGGATTCAAAACCTAAAGTGTAGTCTGGCGGGCACCGGCGCCTCGTAGAGACCTAAAGCGATGATTGAACACGAAAAGTAGGCAATCATAGGATATATTTATATCCTCGTTGGAGCAAGGCCAATTGTGGTGGTTGTTCCTCATTTTTAAATTCCGTTAGGGGTGTGAAATTGTTTTTTCCCTAACCCGTTAAATTGACCCCATATGGGCACCTTACTCGACAGATTATTGGCTAGCTGGACACCAGACTACCTTGAGTCTAGATATCTAGGATTTGATTTCTGCCAGCGTTACCTTGCTCCATCTGTACTGTATTTGCTGACCTCTTATCGAAGGAATCCCTGGTTGCATGCCGTAAGCCAATCGGCGGCGGGATGGAGTAGACAAGCGTACAGGGTATGTGACAGCGGGGTGGGGGGGGCCAACGGCACCGTAAGGGGCCAAGACTAACCCTGAGGGTTATCCCCTAACCCTGAGGGTTATCCCCGTCCTAAAGGGGTTAATATACTACTAGACTAGGCCTAGTTTTTCGATATTCACTTCGATCGATCAAGCTAAAGCCTGTTTGGGAATAGTGGTTGAGTATATAATACCTACCTACAGTATGTACACTCCCCAAGTGGTTTCACCGTACACGAGTACAAGGGAAGAGATTGCTAGCTCCGTGGACTGACACAGAGGATTTCTACAATTTCACCACACTGAGGAATTTGTATCGCACTGTTGATCTCTACCAGGCTAGTAATCTCTTTCTCAGGTACCCATGTAGCTCGAGAAGGTGTACTTAACGAAAGTAGATTTTTGCTAGCGCCAGGTGCACAAGAACCAGAAAATACCTTCCCAGCTGCCCCTCCCTTAACTACTTACTTACTACCTCAGTAGGGAGGTACTATACCTTATGATCCTCAACATAAATTGATTACTTCGTCCCTGGTGGTGTCACGTAAAAGCCCAGACAACATCTAGTCTAGGTAGATCGGTAGTTCCCGCATTTTAGCACTTGTGTAACCTGACGATCCCCATAGTTTCGGAAAACCTCTACCGATACCGAGGAGCTTGTGCTAACTAGAGGAGACTAAAGGGATCTACCTTGGCTCCGAGTCCTTAGTTCCACGTCGTGAACTTCCAACCACGTGCACTTGAGATGCCGCCATTGCACAAACGTCAGGTTCAATTTAGAGGGAAATCATTTTCGTTGAAAAAGTCGTAAATTTCATTGTACGTAGTCAAGAAAGATCAAAGAGAAGTTGAAAGAAAACAATTAGCTCGATGTGAAACAGCAAACAATAAACAATCAGTAAACAATAAAGATCAGGCAGCAATAAACAATAAGTAGCTATAGGATGAGATTCAAGTGACAAGAAGAGCAATTGTAAGCATTTAAATTTCATCACTAGGTGTCTGGTCACGAAACCATTCCACCCCGTTAAAATACCTACCCTTCTAAAAACCGACTCTTCACCAATGATAGCTAACAAGAGGCTTTCGAGAAAAAGAAAACAAGGCGGTTGTCTTCCGCGATCTATTAGAGGCTTAATGAGTGAGATGTCGGTCGACGTCATCGCCGAAATAAAGGAAAGTTTAACAAAAGGGATAAAGTAGAATAGGGCTAGTGCTACAAAACGACAAACATCGAGGGTAAGAATAGAAACAGGTGGAAATCAGAAGGTGGCCTGTCTCTAGCGGCTAGCGCTTGTTTTGTCGCGGTCCCGGCGACCTTGCTCTCGGGTCAAGTGAGCTGCTGCCGATTTCCAGAATCTATAAAGGGAAAGTGAGGTATTGCGAAGCCGGGTATTTTCCCTCCAACCGACATGAAAGGGTGCTTAACATCCACCATGAGCTTCCTTAATATGGTCTCTCAACGCCGTAAAGCTACGTTGCAAATCTATCTTGACCTCACAGAGGTCTCCCTTCGTAGTCTCTAGGAGCATCATTTTCTCGAGATGGTAGCAGAAGAGGTTCTCACACGAGGCACAAGCAGCGCCTTCGTAGTGCGGTTGGTGTGCCATATGAATGTGTTGTTCAAGCTGTCGGTAGCTCCGCTTAAGGTTGCTTAATCCCTTGTATTCCAGGTCACTATACATGATGCTTTCAAGATGGGAGCGCCAGACTGAGGGACAATTGCTACAGGCCCCGTATTGCAAGTTTTGCTGGAATGATGCATGGTACGCAATTTGAACGGATGGTATTTGTTGGGTGGATACGGAGGGGTATTGGTCGGAAATGGGTTGTGGCGATTGATCTTTATGGCATCAGCATGTATTCATTTTCACCTTGTGTGAAGTTTCATTTAGCGGAGAACACTCAGCTGACGGACCTGGATGAGTGCCAATAGTTGGCTGTGCCATGGCTGCCCAAACCGCATCCTCCGGGGCATGGAGCATCGGTATCCAGTAGTCTTGAACCTGTCGATTTTGGAGAGTCTCCTGAAACTGTAAATTGCCATACGGTAGATGTTGGGTCGAGAAATCATGGCTTTCGCTGGTAACCACTGGAGTTCCCGAGAGTAGATTCTCGCCTACAAGCTCTGGCAAACAATTATCGGCTGAGGTTAATGGCGGGTGGAGCGGAGACAATGTAAAACCATGCCTAGAAGGGACAGAGGGGATATATGATTGCGAAGATGCTAGCAGTTGGAGTTTAGCATTGGCCGTAGCGGCCATATGGCCTTCGGTATCTCGTTCATCCCAGATGTTATGTTCTAACTGTAACCTCTGCTGCACTGGTGATACTAGATGACCAGGCAATTTTGGCGCAAGAAGGCGTAACTGCCGCTTGTGGGTTGACATTGATATATCGATCGTATTTCGTGACGTATGCGGTGGAATTCGTTATCTGAAATTCAAACTTTAAAGAGTGATGGAGGTTTGTTCTATGGAGGAGAGGCGACATGAAGGCATTCACAGGGTATAGTTATATCCCTTTCTGCGCAAACCCAAAGGCAGTGGTACTTCTCCAAACTCCATTGCGAAAATCTGCGAAAGCATCAGCCGGTATACCGTCTGTCGTTTTAATGACCAATGATATAACGGTTGGTGAAGCGGCAAGCTTGCAAGGCGTAGGATTGGCAACTGAACCCCTGTACCCTACCCTGGCCGCTGTACCCTACCCTGGCCCTTCAGGTCAAAAAGTGAAACACAACTGAACAATCTGGATCAAGTTTTTTCGCTCTCCCGAATTCGAAGCCTGTACGTCCATTCAGCCTAAGGCTATTAGACGGGCCCCAATCAAGTAGATCTTAAGATCAGATTTAAAGATATTGACAAGAGCTCTTCCTCACCAGTTTTCCCAGCGACCTCGAATACCGAAAAATCCTTTACTCATTTAAATTCACTAGTCCAGTTACTCATACATATTTCCGATGCCATGCTTGCGCTCTCAGTACCGTATTTCTGACCCGCCTCTATTGCCGAAGGGGATACGTGCTGCTCATGCAAATTGTCTGGGTGCACCCTCCAATCGGTTTCAGTACCGTAGCTCGAGAAGGTCCCACCTCTTCACAAAAATTTACGTAGATTTCTGCTAACGCTGGTTCAAATTTGATAACTAGAACATACCTTCCTACCTGTCCAAGCCCACTGCCTCGCTAGGGATACACTAGACCCTCGCTCAATACAACTTGATTACTTCGTCCCTGATGGCGTCAGTAAAGCCTGGACAACCTATAGTCTGGTTGGAGTAACCTATCTCATTTAATAGGGATTCCGTCAACATAATAATATCGTGAGCGGGTTTGGATGAAGAATTATAATTACAAATTATCCGATAACGATCTCCTCACTGTTAGTAGATCACGAGACTGATCGCTGGAGTCCTGTTTGGACCGTTCCAGATTACATAAGTTAAGATAGATTGTACGTAAACCACACGTGATATGCTTCACCTTGCTTATGTAGGGAACGGATACTTACAGTAGATTATAAGTATGGAGACAGGGGTGAACCCTTTGCTCGTACCAGTAGCATGGAAATTTTCGGTCCAGGAAAGTAGCATAGAATTTCTATGCATGAAACACTTCTGTCTGATTACATAGCTTTACTTACATATTTACAATTGGTTGGCATGATCATGTGATAAAACCTGTACCAACTTTAATTTGGATGGGGACAACTTTATTTTGCATTCCTATCTCGTCTGGTTTGATATCGATCCCTACGGATATTTTTGGTAAAGTATCGCGGTCGGGTGTTGAATGATGAGATTAACACTCGATCGGATAAAAAAAACAAGGAGTCTTGTTTGCCAGGTTGGTAATTGACCTTGGAAGCAGGCAGGGGAGCACGACTGGACATATTATTCCTGGCAGACATGAAGGGTGGGCAGATGGGTCTGCATATGTTGTTAACCTCCCAATTAGGTACCGTAGATGAATGCTTATCCAATGGGTTTAGATGTAAATTTAAGCGTCATGCCCGTCATTGGAATAATCTTGTGCGCCAACCATAGCACCGCCAGATAGGAGCCCAATAGGAAGGGAAGTGTGGTTGATGCACCGCGGCGTGCATGTGTAGTTAAAGGGATGACACCAATATCGACAGATAGATCTGATTGCACTATAGTACCCACACTTTAGAACTTGGCTTGGTAGGTAGGGTTGTGCCAACTAAAGTGTGATCTAAGTAGACAAGGCTACTTGAGTGCCCGCAATGGGAGTGAACTCCCAACCATGTACCGGTGAAGCCACGAGAACAATGTACGAACATTAGCGTCAACTTAGGAGAGCGAATTTTCTATTCCAAAGATCATTGTACCCATAATTAATAAGGAAAGGTCAAAGGGAAGTGGAAAGTAATTATTTAGCCCAAAAGATGGAAATGCGAAACAGTAAAAATAAGATCCAGGTAATAACAAGAACAATTGTAATCATTGCACAAAACTAAGTTGCAGTCACCTGAGAACCCCGCACTTCCAATTCTGTCCCCCGTAAACAAACCTATCGCAAGCTTTCCCCATCCTAATACATTCACCCCAACGATACCTTAATATATTGCTAGAGCCAGTGGCGAGACTGCTCTAGAGCCTGTGATGCCCCACTTTACGACTACCCCCACCCCCCTCTGGTATTGACAATCCCCTTTTACCTCCGATTACTTCTCCCACCTAGCCCGGCGACATTGGAAGATGCTTAGCAACCACCATGAGCTTCCTGAATATGCTCCCTCAAGTTCATAAAACTACTCCCCAAATCAACCTTAACATCCGTGAAGTTTTCCTTCGCAGCCTCTAGAAGTACCATGTTCCCCATATGGAAGCAGAACAGGTAGTCACACAAAGCACAGCCAGCTCCGTAGGGCCACTGGTGTGCCTCATGGATGTGTTGCTGTAAATGTCGGTAGCTGCGCTTAAGATCGCTTATTCCCTTGTCTTCCACGCCACTAAACATGATGCTTTCAAAGTGGGAACGCCAGATCGAAGGACAATTGATACAAGCCCCGTATTGCGAGTATTGCTGGAACGGTGCGCCGTATGTGGATTGAACGTTAACGGGCGGTAATTGTTGGGTGAATAAGGGGGGCTGTTGATCGATAGTGGGTTGCGACGATTGATCTATGTTAAGTCAGATGGATATTGAGCTAGAAAACGGGTGGAACACTAACTTTGGTGATCACCGATAGTCGGCTGCACCATGGTTGTCCAAACGGCATTCTCTGGGGCATCGAATATCGGTATGCAGTAGTCCCCATGTGCACCATGTCGATTTTGCATAGCCGGTGGAAACTGTAAATTATTATACGGCAGATGGTGAGTCGTGAGACCATGGCTTTCGCTTAAACATAGAGGTTCCAAGGCTAGATTTCCGAGTGCAGGCTCTGGAATATCATAATCGGTTGAGGTTAACGGGGCCCTGTTTGAATAAATATTCGCGCATGGTGCGACCGCCGAATGTTGTTGTCGCTCGAGGCTTAAGACCGTATAATGATCAGGCTGGAGGAGGGAAGACGATTTAACGACATGGTCGGAAGAGGCAGGGATATCTGATTGCACAGTTGCTGGGTCTTGAAGTTGAGCATCAGTATCTTGTTCATACTGTGAGTTATTTTGTTCCAAATGTAATCTGTGTTGCACTAGATGACGGTGCGCAAGGAGTCGAGGGGTGTGCTGCTTATGTAATTCGGGGTAATGCTGTCGCTTGCTGATTGGGTAACCGGACATTGATAATCTTGGCGCAACGTGACGCTGTGCGAACTGAATGTTTTCCTGAAATTCAAACTTTGAATGTGATGAGGAGGTGATAGGGAGGTGACTGGGAGTGAAGGCGAAAGAAGGCATTCGTACGGTATATTTATATTCAGTTGGCACAAGCCAAAAAGCCGTGGTTCTTCGTCATGTTTAAAATTCTGTGTAAGCAGCTGGTGAAACAAAAGTTTCGAGCAAGAGATCTGGATCTACATATCACTGCATGCGAAATAACTTGGGCATAGGGTACTTGGGCACAAAACAGGGTACTTGGGCACAACCAGGGTACTTGGACACACCGGGGTACCTAAGCTGGCATAGTAAATCACGTGATGTTTCATGGAAAAAATAGTTATAAGTCTATACAGTCCTGAAACTCAACCTTCAAAGGTAAAGAAGACGACAAGGCAATCGTGGAGTATATTTATGTTCTTGTTGGCGCAAGGCCAAAGGGGGTGGTTCTTTCTCACTCTCAAACTCCGTTGTAGTCTGGTTTTTTTGGTTGTCGTGAATGTGCCTGTGAAGAATGCATGGATATTTTTACTCTGTTCAGCCCCCCAATGCCTATCTGAGAATAGGCGGTATTTTCGAAAGGGAGGGTATGACTTTCTTCGATACTCCTTCTCATGCCAAGCCCTGTTCCCTAAGGCCTAGGTACAGCAGTCCTGACGGCCCTCGCTCGATACAATTTGATTAACTCGTCCCTCCTAGCGTCACGTAAACCTAAATGACCTCGGCGCCTACCTACTTGGTACTTATATTCTGGTTAGAGTAGCCTATTTTGTTTGGTAAGGACTCCGTCAATATAATTAATATAAGAATGATAAATTATCAGATAAATGTTATGCAACTACTTGGTGAATTGGTGAACGTGGTACCCAGTGGTGCACATACCAAATATGCACGAGAACAGTCGAAATAAACTTTGTTCTGCATTTCCATCTTGTCTGGTTTGGTTTTCATCACTATTTTAGCAGGGTGGTTCTCGCTCACCTAGATCCACTCTGGCTCACATGCGGTGCTGTATATTTACATGTAGGTTGAGAGCCCAGTTGCATACATCTGTGAATTTGGGAGCCATAGTGGCTACCGACAGAAGAATATCATGTAGTCTTGGAACAGATCATGACACCCAAGGTGCGGGGATATACCAAACCAAAGGATATGCGCTGACGCCTGAAAATGATCTCTCTACGAAATCTGGTGTTTTTGCAACTATAAGTAACTTAGGACAGCCAGTGAACGAACGTTCGAACTTTTAGCTTCGGAAATCTTTGACCTTCACTTATTGCAGGATGTGTTTTCCTGCTGCTTTCTCGCTTTCTCGCAGCGATCGCTGCTAAATAAGGCTTACAGTCGTCGTTGTTGAATATCCGGTGCGAACCCTTTGTTAAATGGCGAGAATAAAGGCCGACATCAGGGGTTTATTAGGGAATGCATAGGTACCGTAGAGTGAGTTTGATTATTGTCTAGTTGCCCAATCTTCCCTCCAACACACAATCAACTAACCAATTGCTGGCTTCGCCCATGGGTGCACCTCTGTTGCCTGGGGGCACAACTGGACGTACCTATTAGAATGTGTGGAATCAACAGGGTAGGCAACGTAACTAGAACTACAAGTGCAGTGCCCCCAATCAGATGCCTGTCGCTCCAATGATGATCATTGGAGCTGACGTATCAAATCATCTCATGAGATGGTAAGCCATGAACCTACCCAATGGTAAGGACATATTTTTGTGAAAGCGATTTCATAGGATGAACTTCACATCGAAACAGATGTAACATTTGGTGTTATTCGCTTAGCTAATAATGTAGCAAGTAGTAACGCCGTTGTCCCCTCTAGCCAGGGACGAGTGCAAGCCAGAATAGCTAGCCCAACGAGGGGTTGTGCAACCAGACAACCTAGACTGCCGCTAGGAACATAAGTACCGCATGATTTGAGAATGAAGACCACCATACAAAATTCGTTGCTACTGTGGGTCTCAGATAACGTGGTAGTCTAAAGTGCTTGCCTCAGAATAAGTACTTCCCCAACTCAGGCACTGCCTAACAAAACCAGACTGCCTATCAACTTAAGGCTACGACAACGTCCGCTACTCAACGATCGGGTGTTTTTTCATAATAATTGGGAAATAGAAACAATTAACAAACAGCAGAATGAGGTTCAAGTAGCAGAAAAAGTAATCGTCAGCACAAAGAGTAACTATTCCACCTTGAGGTAGATGTTTGAAATTCCTACGCTACAGATAATCATAATTTATCCCTCAACTTTCTAGGGAACCGAAACTCCTTGCAAGTTATTCTCCGCCCCTCTTCACAGTGGATTCGAAATGGGGTGAACCGAAACTCCTTGCGAGTTATTCTCCGCCCCCTCCTCGCAGTGAATACGAAATGGAGTTCCACACCTTAGAGAATGCGACGTCAGTAAAGGGAAGGGAAAACTAAAAGAGGAAAGCAAATGGAAAAGGCCCTAGCGCTATAAGAGGACAAAAGAGAGAAAATCAAGATGAAAATGTAAACGGGAGAAGAGTAGCAGTTAGCTGTCACCTAGCTGCCTGCACCGCCGCCCCGGAGACCGTACTCTCAGATCAAGCTAGCGGTTACCGGCTATAACTCGTCAGGGGCAAATCACGGTGCTGTGAAGCCGAGTAGCAGAGTTGCTGTGGAACTCGATGTACTGTCACAATACACAATAAAACTAACCCATCAGTAATACTAAAATCCTCCTTCTGTACCTTTAATAGTACTCTGCTCCTCAATATTTCCGTTTGACAAATGGATCTTGACATCGACCGGTAATATCTCTCCTTCCTCCATAGCTTATCCATTGCCCAGCCATATCTCCCTCCCTCGCACTGACAAGCCCCGTTTCCCTCCGACTCCTTTCTCACCTAGCCCAGCGACGTTAAGGATGCTTAGCAATCACCATGAACTTCGCTAATTGGTCTCTCAAGGCCGTAAAGCTACATTGCAAATTAACCTTGACCTCACAGAGGTCTCCTTTCGTAATCTCTAGGAGCATGATCCCCTCTAGATGGTAGCAGAACAGGTATTCACACAAAGCACAAGCAGCTCCGCAGTGCCACTGATATGTCGCATCGATGTGTTGTTGTAAATGTCGGTAACTGCGTTTAAGATTGCTTATCCTCTTTTCTTCCTGGTTACTAAACATGATGCTTTCAAGGTGGGAGCGCCAGATTGAGGGACAATTGCAACACGGCATGTATTGCGAGTTTTGCTGTAATGGTGCATGATATGCGGGTTGAATAGGAAGTAGTTGTTAGTCAGAAGTAGGTTGCGATGATTGATCTATTTGGTGAGATGGATATCAGTATGCATTTATTTTCTCCTACCTTGGAAATACGGATGGAAGACTGACTGTGATGAACACCGACAGTCGGCTGCACCATGGCTGGAAGAGTCAGAGGGGATATGTGGATGCGAAGTTGCTGGGTTTTGGAGCGTAACATTGGCCGTACTCGTGGCGGGGGCCCGAATATTTTCATGTTCTAACTGTAACCGGTGGTACAAGATGACAGGGCGGTTTTGGCGCAAGGGGGCGGTGGGTGGACATAGATAATCTTGGCGCCACGTGATATTGAGTGGTTATCACAGCCCTGAAGCTCAAACTTTCAAGGTGATGTAGAAGGCGGCGGAAATCAAAGGTGGTGTAGAAAGTGACGGAGATCAAAGGTGACAAGAAGGCATTTACACAGTATATTTATATCCCCGTTGGCAAAAGCCCAAAGACGGTGGTCCCCGCTCGAAGTTCAATTAGTCTGGTTGGATGCTCATTTCAAAGAAAAATTGCCATATCGGGAAGCCCTACCTAACTCATCCAGTTTAGGTTAGCCTCGAGCTGCTGATGACCGTCGCTTGGTGTGTGCTATCGACTGGGTTACGCTGTGATGGTTATGCCCCTCTGACCAATGGAATCCCCTCGAACACCAGAAGCTACATATTGGGACCCCAGATTTATGAACAGAGGCTTTATTTAGTTGCAACGCCGCATGTGCGATTCAGCTGCTGTGATGACATTGGCATGAGCATACCGGTACCCTATGAACATGCAGAGTATGTATGTGAATCAGCATCTCTTGGCGATCACTTGTAGGGAAATAATCTACTGGCTGGCAAAAACTACTTGGGTCCTCAAAGACCCTATGCTCATGTTTAAATGCATGGCCTGCGCCCGCTGCTCCAAAGGACGTCGACGGAGATCATGGAAGCTTGCTCGGCCGCAGTCTCGTCCCCGATTTTGACACTCCGCGTTCGCGTTTGCAATATGATCTGTAAACTTTCGTCGTTTGGAATTCCACCCCCCCTAGTCTGCTTGTACACCCCCCTAGTCTGATTGTACACCCCCAGTCATGGAACAAAAATGGTGTGAAGCCTGGAACTGCCAAGGCTCTATAAGTTTTAGGTTACCACGGTTGGTGCCGAGACTACCCTGTTCCCGTATTTGAAACGTCATTCTAGACCACTTGGTTGTATTCACGACGGCTGCAACGAAGTCTATTTGCACGAAGAACGACTTGGGGGGTTTCGGAAATAGTCAACAGGCGGAGCTGAGCGTGATTAACACTCGAGTAAAGGAGTTCCAGTACTTCCTGCCCAACCACATGGGACGGAAACGTCAGCTTCAACTCAGAGAGCAGATATCGAACAATTCTTCATTAAAAAAGTCCTGAATAGTGATAATCATATACCCTAGGCTCTAGGCTCTCTCAACAGCCAAATGCTTTCGAAAAATAGGATCGGGCTTTCTGTAACTTATCCCCACCCTCTCTTCGCAGTAAAATGGCCATGGAGTGCCCGACTGGGAGAATGTGACGTCAGTCAGTCATTTCCAGAGCAAGCGGAAATATAGGAAAGTGAAAAACAGAAGAAGGGGAAACAATGCTATTGCTGCAAAAAGAACGTCAAGGATAAAATGGAACCGAGAGAAAATCTGCTTCTACTGCAGTCCCAAAAACCTTGCTCCTAGATTATCTGTAGCCGATCATCTGAACTACTAAGGGATAAATAGCGTATCACTAGGAACAAAATACCACTGCAGCGTTTGTTGCGTTGTGTATTCGTTCCCAAAAAACATAAACCCATCTATAATATCAAAGCTATCCTTCCATATCTTAAACCACTCCTCCATATTTCCGTTTGACAAATCATCGACCGGTGTTTCCTTTCGTTCCTCCATAGCTCATCCATTGTTTAGCCATCCCTCAATGAGAACAATGTCCATTCGCCCCCATATAGATCTCCGCACCTTCGACCCTTTTTCCCGTTGGCAATACCATCATCAGCCTTCTCCGCCTTAACACATCCACCCCAATGCCACCTTTAATATACCGCTAGAGTCAAGGGCCCTTGTGATGTTCCACTTTACAACCGTATTTCCTGGCTCCCTCACACTGACATTCCCCCTTCCTTCCGACTCCTTTCCCACCTAGCCCAGTAACGTTAAGGACGCTTAGCGACCACCGTGAGTTTCCTTAATATGGTCTCTCAAGGCCGTAAAGCTACATTGCAAATTAACCTTGACCTCACAGAGGTCTCCTTTCGTAATCTCTATGAGCATCATCCCCTCCAGATGGTAGCAGAACAGGTCTTCACACAAAGCACAACCAGCCCCGTAGTGGTGTGCCTCATGGATGTGTTGCTGTAAATGTTGGTAGCTGCGCTTAAGATTGCTTAATCCCTTGTCTTCCAAGCCACTAAACATGATGCTTTCAAGGTGGGAGCGCCAGATTGAGGGACAATTGACACAAGTCCCATATTGCGAGTTTTGCTGAAATAGTCCATGGTACGCAGGTTGAACAGGCTGCTGATAGACAGTTGATTGCGACGATTGATCTATATAGAGGTCAGATGGATATCAGCGTGCGGCCGTTTTTACCCTACTCAAAGTGGATGGAACACTGACTCTGATGAGCACCGATAGTCGGCTGCCCCATGACTGTCCAAACCTCCGGGGTATTGAGCGTCGGTATCCAGTAGCCTTGACCTTGTGGATTTTGGATTGTCTCCTGAAGTTCCAAATTCCCATAATGAGTTGAGGGACCAACGCTTTCGCGAGTATCCACTCCCGGGACTAGATTCCCAGATACAAGCTCTGGGAAACCACCGTAGGCCGAGGCCTTGTTGGAATATATATTCGTACAGGGAGGGAACATCGCATATTGTTTTTGCTCAAGGCTTGAGGCCGTAGAATTAGGCGAAAGCAGCGGGGACAATGCAAAATTATGTATGGAACAGACAGGGAGATAGGCTTGCGAAGTTGCTGGGTAGTGGATTTTAACATTGGCCACAGCATCTTGTTCATCCCGGATGTTATGCTCCAACTGTAGCCGTTGCTGAGCTGGTGACACTGGCGGCGCTTTGCCTTTCGGCGCAAGTAGTCGTAGCTGCCGACGCTCCTGTGGTAACTGTTCTCGCGTGCGGCGCGCGGGGTTGGTTGACATGGTCGGTCTTGGCACCACGTGACGTTTTATGGAATGGATATGTAGTAATGGTATATTTAGACAGTCCTGAAATTCAACCTTTAAAGCTTAAGGTGGTGTAGGTTTTGGGCGACAAGAAAGCACTTGCGAGGAATATTTATATTCTTGTTGGCGTCAGGCCAAAAGTTGTGGTTCTTTCTCTTTTCAAACTCGATTGAACATGTAGGCGAAATAAATTCTGATTCCATCAGGATGGGATGATCCAGTAGCTAACCTGGCCCACTAAACCCCTTTGATATAAACGAGTTAAATGCCCCTTAGGTCGGTGGGACAGGGCTCACCGTGCATTAGTGTTTTCTACGCAGTCCAGCTCTATCAATATCCTTCCGAGGGGCTTGTGCCAACCAGACTACAATATCCATGAGAAACAAAAGGAATCATACTTTACCTATGTTCTGATCTGGTTAGTGCATCTTTTGACCCTGTAACCCAATTGTACTCTACTCAATGTAGTTACTTCGTCCCTGCTAGCGTCACGTAAAGGCCACCGACAAATACGTAAACCACCTCGGTGCCTAACTACTTATATTCTAGTTAGAGTAACTTATCTTATTTGGTAGGGACTCCCTCATATAATATAAGAATGATAAATTATCGGATAAACGGTTCTACAAAGAATGGATGCCCGTTGGTGCACGTGAGTCAATCACACGTGATGTACTAAGTACCGAATATGCACGAGAACAGCCGAATACTACTTTGTTCTGCATTTCCATCTTGCCCGGCCTAATTTTCATCGTTATTTTAGCAAGGTGGTCCCCGCTTACCTAGACCTACTCTGGCTCGCATTCGGTGCCGCATATCTACATATAGGTCGATAGCCTAATCGTATATATTTCCGTGGGTTGGGGAGCTATAGTTAGTCCGAGGGGCTACCCACAGAATATCATGTAGCCTTGGAGCAGAACGTGGCACCCAAGGTGCTGGGATACCAAATCAAAGGATATGCAAGAATCCTGACGATGATCCCTCTACGGGAAACTTTGTATCTATAAAATGGGCATTGTGTTTTTGCATCCATAAGTAACCCATAACATTTAACTCCTAACTGACACGTTTGACCTTCACCTCTTGTGAGATATGTTTACCTACTGCTTTTATCTGGAGATCGCAGTCGTCGCTGCTGGATAAGGCTCTAAGAAGATCTCTGGTGCGAATCTTTTCCTCTCATTGAGGGACCGGCGCGGAGTGCGGCGATCAAAAGTGCTTAGTAACCCTTGCCTGACGAGAATAAAGGCCGACATCACGGTTTTATAAGGGAATGCATCGGCATCGTAAGTGATATTGATTATTGTCTACCTACTTACCGTACCTAATCTTCCCCAGCATATAAATCAACTTACCAATTGCTGGATGCCCAGGGGTTCACCTCTGTTGGCAGGGGTACAAGGCTGGACCTATGAGAATTTGCGGAATCAACAAGGTAGATAATGAAACTAGGTCTACAAGTACAGCGTCTCCAATCAGATGCCTGTCACTCTAGTAATGAACGTTGGAGCTGACGTATCAGATTATCCCGGGAGATGAACCAACCCAATGGTAGGAAGGTGCGCTGTGACACATTTGTTAAAGTGATTTCATAGGATAATCAGACGTGAAAAAATTTGGTGTTATTCGCTTAGCTAATAATGTAACAGGTAACGAGGCTCTACCGAGGGACGAGTCCAAGCCAGCCTAGCTAACCCAACAAAGGGTTGTACAACCAGACACCGTAGGCCAACCTGGTAGTGAGTGGCATTGATCATCTTGGTACTACGTGAGATCTAGAGAAATTCAAACTTTAAAGCCGTTGTAAAAGATGCATTCATTGGGTATATTTATATCCCCGTTGGTGCAAATCCAAAGCCCCATAGGTAGTTCTTCCTATCTCCACTAAGTTATATCTATAATATTGTATTATGATCATCAGTTCATGGTGTGCGCCAAAGTGCAGCCCGGACTTAAACTCACCTCTGCTGCGCAACTAGTCACCCCTGCTGCAAAGCCAGGACTTGACACGAAACTACGCCTGTACTGTACGACACCCTCATACCCTGCAATAATTTCTTCCTCGTGACTGGATGTGAGATGACTTTACTTTTGAGTGTTCTATCTTTATATTGCTCCAGTGCTAATTCGAACCCTTGTATTTCCTTTGTTGGAGTTCTGTAATACCCGAAAGAACGTCGAAATAGTATTAATATTTAGGGTAGAGGGAAATCTAGATCTTTATACTGTCGCTCGGCCTGCTAATTGTCGACAAGCACGGATGCTCTCAACATACCCCACTAGTACTAACATCTGAACGAGAACATCTGAACATACGTGACATGTGACGGTGCATGAGAATAGAAAAAATAGAGCAGTATCAAGCTAGTTATGCGCTAGTGAAAACTCAACTGCATGATCCAGCAGCTGCAGCGTATAGCCTCATAAACTTACAAGTACAAAGCCCCATACAAACAAACCATAGAGAAGCGCTTTTGCACTTTAGGATTAGAGGGATGTATAAACATATCTGTTTAGTTGTTCAAAATGCCCAAATTTGCCGAGCATATGCTGACCCCTCTACAGCCCCCATGAGTGAATCTTTTATCGGGAATGTTTGAATACATATATGCCACGAAATCCTGTTCTATAAGTTAAAACTACGTGAGGGAGGAAAATTGTTTACGAGTACTTAAGTAAATACATAAGTACTTCAACACGGTAACCCGCCAATGCATGCGCTGACTAGATCTATGAACATGGTATAATTGGTAGGGTATAATTACCTTAGTACCTAGCGATACGTACTTGGTAGGTATGTATTTACGTTAGTCAACCCTTCGCTGATATGTAGCTACGATTGCTTCATACTTCGTGCATGTATTAATTACGAACGAGAACAACCAATTACATAGATGTATATGTGTCGTGTGCATTTTCAACTGGTCTAGTTTGATTTCCATCCATATTATGGCAGAGTGGTCTCGTTCACTCAGATCTACTCCAAGAGTAGCATCGCAAATCTAATCAGTCTATTACTCAAAGCAAGTAAGAGCATAAGATCTAGATCTCTCACACTCGGTGCTACATCCCACCTAGTCACCCTCTCAACAGATTAAGGAGATTTAGTTCGTCCGATGTGGGACCTGTATTGCTTCAAATTACGTATCCGTAGTCTCGGAACACCACACTACAGATCACAGGTCACACAGGGACGTGGCACCCAAGGTGCTGGGCTCGAACCCCAAACTAAAGTATATGCAAGAATCCTCAACACGCTGTTGCATCCCTGAACGATAAACCTCATCTGGAGAAATGGTGTCTATCCATTAGGTTACCCATAACGACTAATTAAAGCGCTCCTAGCCTTTAATATTTTTGACGTCCTTCTTCTCCTCTTGTCGGATGTGTTTTCCTGCCACTTTTATCTAGAGCTAACATTAACAGTCATCGCCGCTGAATTAGACCCAACGTGCACCGGTGCGTATCCTTGCCACTGCTGAAACGCCTGGCATATACATAACAGGAGACAATTTAATTTTCTCTGCTACCGGAATATGATAAGGTATGGTAACCCTAGATGAGCGTACCCTTAGGTAGGAATTGGTACCATCACCATCTGTGGTTCCTCGGTTAGAAGTATTATAACCTTTGAGTGGCAGGGATAAAAAAAAACCGACACCGCGGTTTATGGGGCATTGTAGATTGTGTTTGATTGTTACCTAACTACCTAGGTACCTAGAGCTTCAAAACTTCCCCTTAGCATACCAACTATGAAAGTTACTCAAAAGTAGAGAAGAAAAAAATGACGCAGGACGAGATTAAACAGGGTAGGTACCTCTGTGTTGCCCGGAGGTTGGTATGGGCTGCGATTGGCCAATTAGAACCTGTGGGGAAATAGCATACATGGGTGTACCGTTGTGCCACATGCATGCTGGTCGACATTGACAAAAGAGGTGTGTGTGGTTGAAATGCATGGGGTTGCTCCAATCAGATCTGCCACTCTGCAATCGAACATAATTCAAGCCTTATGCCGATCATTGGATTCACATTATGCCTACGTATCAGGTGGAAAGTAGCACTAGAACCGCCAGACCGGAATCCAATCTCCAGACTACCGGAACCTAGGCTCTTCCCAGAGTTTCGGTGCATCGACTAAAGCACGGTACGATCTACTTAGGGTTCCCGTTCCCGCAATTTAGGTCAAACGTTACTAGTACTATACCGGAGAGATTCCTGCGGTTCCACTAGGTTCCTACTAAACATTATTAGCAATAACGGAGACTGTACCGAATGGACTCAGAGGAAGTAGCAAGGGCGGTTTATAGGCAATTAACACCTTTACTATACCGAACAGAGGCACCAAAATCTTGCTAAATTACCGCCCTCTAGGTCTTGCCAATGCAAAATAGGTATTATTATTATTGGTACCCCACATAAGTGATTGTTGTACCGTATTAGAGGTAGTGTATATCTAAATTGTAGTTATCACAGATAGATTTCGGTAGATTTTTGACACGTCAGTCATTGCTAAAGCGGATGTCTAGGGAAGGAAAAAATCAAAGAAAAAGGGAAATAACCCAAGTGCTGTATCTTTCTGCTTGTCTGATGTCCGGGGGTGACTAGCAACCACCGTGCATTTCCTGAACATGTTCTCTCAACGTCATAAAGCTCCGCCCCAGATCAAGTTTTAAACCGGCAAAGTCTCCTTCTGCAACCTCTAGGAGCAACAATTTTCCCCCATGATAACAGAAAAGGTCTTCACACAAAGTGCAAACAGTCCCATATTGCCACAAATGTGCCTCATGAATATGCTGTCGTAGATCTCGGTAGCTTCGCTTGATATTGTGTATACCTTTGCCTTGTGGGTCACTTAGCATTATGCTTTCGAGGTGGAAGCACCAAGCCTCGGGACAATTGACACAAGGGAGGTGCTGCGGAATTTGCGGTAACGGTAGGTGGTGCACTAGATGAATGGGGAGTAATATTTGGGTAGACATGTGTCGATTGACATCTGGTTGGGGTTCTTGATCTAGAGTCAGATGGAGTATTAGCATGGCCTCATCTTCACCTTACATAAAGTCGCTTCGAGTCAGACAGAAAACTGATGGGGCACTGACTTGGATGAACACCGACTGTTGGCTGCGTTACGGCTGTCCAAACAGGAACCTCCGGGGCATCGAGCGTTGGAATCCAGTAGTCTTGGCCCTGTCGATTTTGGGTAGTCTGCCGATGCTGTGAATTACCATTCGGTGGATATTGGATCGAGAGACCATGCATATGGCTAACCACTCGAGTTCGTGAGAGTAGTGTAACCTCTGGATCGGAAGGTATATTCGTACATGGAGTGGCCACCCCATATTGCTTTCGCTCGAGGCATGATACCGTAGAACCAGGCGGAGGGAGTGGGGACGATTTAAAATTATTACTAGAAGGGACACAGGGGATATATGATTGCGAAGTTGCTGGGCGCTGGGGTTTGACATTGGTCGTGGCAGCCGTGGGGGCATCGGTATCTTGTTCATCCCAGATGTTATGTTCTAACTGTAGTACTGGTGCTTTTGGCGCGAGGAGGCGTAACTGTCTTTGTAAATGCCTGGTTGACATATTGTATCTTGGCACCAAGTGACAATTTGACAGTCGACCTGGAATTCAAACTTGAAACGTAATGGAGCAAGAGGGCACTCGCGTATCTCGCGGTATTCTGGTTGCACATCTCGTGGGGTATATTCGTATATTTATATTCTCGTTAGCGCAAGGCAAAAGATGGTGGTTCTTCAGAGTTCCATTGTACATTTAGTACCTGTGGATAGGTGTTCGGGAACCCCCACATGCACCCAACTCTTGGAAATTACTGCCCGTCGCTAACTACTCAACTAAGCCTAGTCTGGTAGTACATTAAACCGTTTTGGTATAAACCACTGCAGGAAACAAACTCAATAAATACCAGAGAGTAGTAAAACTAGGCCCGGGGTGAATAAGACTCCTTATCACTGAGACATCGTGTCAACCTTTCTAGCGCTAAAACTAGTGAGTCGATACGTTGAATTCTGATGAAGAGGTTGAGCTAATCCTTGTCCAAGTACGTAGTACCGGTGTTAGAATTCTAGAAATGTCTCAGTACACACTAGGAGTCTTATTCACCAGTTTTCCCGGTACAGTAATTAGAATTGGAACCCCAGCTTTGAAAACACTGAAACAATAGGATTTGGTCAAGTGTGCCCAAAGCACGGGCCTCTCACAACCAGAAGCACAACTTGGGTCCTACAATGCACGGTGGTATTAAGGCTCTCCGAGTTGAAGTTAACCCAGTTTTTAGGGTGTTTTCAAATTTGGGCATTCACTAGGAATACAGAAACTAGCCACCAGGCTGTGCATTTTCTCGTGCAACTCGAGTTATACGCTAGATATCGTCTTTTGAAAATCACGGTTGATCGCCTCTGGTCAGGCTGAGCGTTGTGGATTTTGAGGTCACGGACACGGACGCTGTCCTCTTATTGTTTTCTGTGCCACCCGAGTTTCCAAAATTACTGTGGTTACTCTTATTCCTAGTGGATGCGGCACCGGGGATAGCCAAATTGAAGAACTCACGGGCATGCTAGAAGAGCGTGTTTCGGTTTTTTTATTTCGTTAGCGCGTGTACGGCCTCATGACGTGACGCACCTACGTAGTCTCTGGGTCGTGCACGTGGGGGCAAGTACCTACTGGTTGCAGGGGGTTGGGCGCACACTCTCCAAGTGGCTGATTGAGAAGGTATCTAGGATATTTTGAGGCTCAATTGCACTCGATCATTTCAGTTCCCAAAATTCTGAGGCTGGGTGGTATTTTCAAAAATGGGGCGATACCTACCTACTTTCCAATGCCAAAGCCCCCTTCCCTTAGGGGTATACCTAGGTAGGCATTGCCGGATCAGGAAATAGCGAGTTTTGGAGCCACCGAGAGCCAATTGGGCGTCTGCAAATTCATTCGGTATTTTATCGATATCCTTCTCTTGCACGTAGTCAGATCATCAAGCAGCAGACTTCAGGATAGGCATCAAACATATTCTCGCCGTCTGTACTCTACACTATGACCCTTGCTCGATGCAACTTAACAACCGTGTCCCTCATGGTGTCAACAAATAACATACAGGCACCTAAACGTACTATAGTCTGGTTGGTGCGGCCTACAATGAAGAATGATAAATTATCAGATCAAGACCTCAGCATGGTTCTGACCATGCATATGGCGTACTAGTATTGGTGACCCAACTGCATATGGAAGGCCCTTTGCACTATGAGCCTTAATGATATGTGTGTAATCAAAATTGATTGGTAGTTACTATCATGTAGCGTCATGATCAAGCTAGATATGCACAACAGCCAAATAGAACTTTATGCTGCATTTCCAACTAATTTCCATAGATATTTTTGCATAGTCTCGGTGCCTGACCCTCAGGGGGGATTTTTGTAGAGTGGTTCTCAGATCCACTCTGGGAGTTGCTGCATGCACCTAGATACTACATGTAGTATTCAAGAGCATAAGATCTTTTTACATTCCATGTTGCATATTTACAGGTAGACGGCCGTGGGAACCTAACCGAAATACACACCTCCGTGGATTAGGGAGCTATAGTTAGTCCGATTAGTGCTACCCACATATGGTCAGTGCTGGGATGCCAACCTAAAGGATATGCAGATGGGCGTGACACGTCCAAGTGCACGGGTACAAGGGCTAGCCTGGTTGAGATCGACCATTGGTGCGCAAGGGTTGTTTCCATACAAATCTATACAAATCAGTGCATATGTATGTAGGGCATATGGGATTTCAACTACGGAGGTCCACACCAAAAGTCTTTTCCGCCTTCCTATTTGGGAAGAGTGCATATGAAAAGATATGCAGTTATAAACTTGGCATATGCAAAGCCTATGCAGCGCATCGGTCGGGCATTTTTTACAACTACAGCAGGTTAAAGTGGTGGATAATGCCAGTGCTATT
>Ga0307511_10001339_pt1 | contig 26144 bp, 38 predicted proteins | sample 13_EM_MG_FD_200266 | JGI IMG/M metagenome (GOLD analysis project Ga0307511, IMG submission 200266) | Populus trichocarpa ectomycorrhiza microbial communities from riparian zone in the Pacific Northwest, United States - 13_EM | ecosystem: Host-associated > Plants > Roots > Unclassified | place...
TACCGGTCCTGAGCCCGACGTTTTTGCATGAGGCGCTTTGCTTGGACCTCGACTTCTCAACGTCACGATGACTTCTTTCTCCCCTCTGACCCCGTGTGTCCCCATACTACTAGGTCACGAAACTAGAGTATTACCGACACAGGCCGACCATTATGATTTAGCAGCGCTCTATGCTCACCTGACCGCTCGCTTCGCGGGGCGCAAGGAACGCACATGAGGTGGGAGTCCGACCCCCGGATCCTCTTGCGTTCTCTGCCAGCGCCATGCCAACCGCCCCTCATAATTTGATATCGACCGCACATATCTAGCTACCGCAACAGCGGTATGATGGTATCTCAAGTCCTCGATATTCAATTGTCGCATCATCGTGGCATCTTGACCACGTTGAAAACCACCTTGGGTTTTGGCGTGGCGTCATTCTCGCCCTCCCTTCCTCCCTCCTCAATCCCTCCTCGCTATCCTCGTCGATCCGAAATGGACGACGACGCAAACGTGGATATCGTTGACGCTTCCCCGATCGGCAGGGGTGTTCAGATTTCCGTAAAGCAATTATGGAGAACAGGGGAAGCTCATGATAGCGACGCAGAGAACGGTGCCAACTCCTGCCACGAGTCTCCTCAATGGTTACCACATCCGTCGCACAACCTCCGGAGGTTAAAACACTTGACTCTGGATACGAACTTGCCCCCTCCCTTTGTAGTTTCGCCCAACTACCCCACCACCGTCAACAGTACACCATTGTCATCCTCGCACCCCTTCGATTACTTTGACCTCAGTGGTGAGGGTCTACTCCCACCTGTCAAAGTTGACGAAGATATGGGGTTCCCCCACCTGCTGATATATGTGCGCGAAGTTCCTCTGGTCGAGTCTGCCGCTGACTGACTGACCTCTCCAATCGAAATTAGGGTCTCGATGATTTCGACGATGTGTACGGGTGGGATCATCACTCCAACCTTTCCCCATTCTGGGACGCAGGATACGAATCTGATGCGTCGGAGCCTTCAGATGAGCCCACAGACTACATCACTTTCACTGGTCAGTCAGTGCCAACACCGCCCGAAGTCGAGCCGGCAGTCCGGCAATTCGACCTACCAGAACCTAGCCCTTTCGCCCTTGATTTCCCTGAGGATGTGGGCGACTCGCTCGAACACGACGCGATATTGGCGGATGGCGACCAGGGTGTGATCAATCACCATGGACGACCAACCCCCATCCCAACTTCCGAGATCCCTGTTGAGCTGTTGGTCCAACCTCCCGAAGATCTCCCGACCCCACCTATTTCGCCTTCAGACATTCTCTTACCGCGGATCCGGAGGCTGTCAGGAGACAGTGACGAGCTTGAGCTGCCGTATCCCGGGTTGGACGTTATGGACGTCCCCATCAACATCCCTCTGTCACCCTTCGTCACTGATGGTTTCCTCAATGACCCTACGTCCTCGGACTTGGGTAGCGGAACAGAGGGAATCGTGATGGACGCCGACTGGTTAGGGGCGTCTCGGGGGGAGATGGTTTGGAGTGGTTGCCTAGGGGGTGAACTCATAGAATGGGATCGGTGGTGTGGGGAAGTGATTGACGAGCTCAACCGAGATCTGGGCTTATGGGCTGGGGTTCGGGAGAGTGCGCGGGTAGAACTGGACCGGTTTTGATGTCGGTGTCGACCTCACTGATGCTCGTGGACTTTGGAAACGGGTGGTTGTGTTGAGCATTCGATTTTCGTCGCGGGTTGTTTCTTTGTTATTGTTACCATCCTCGTGTATCCACCGATGCCCACGCATCGTGTCGTGTTAGCTACCATACGTTTTTAGCTGGAGTAACATTTATCCCTCAAGGCTCGACCGATCATCCTATGTCGCCCGAAGATCGGATGCCCGGTCCGAAGACTCCAGCACCACACGATCGCAACGGGCATGGAGGTGGAAGCAAAACCTCCTTGTCATCGCCACCACCTCCTCTGTGGAGTTGGATGCACGCTTTCCCGCTCGATTTGACTGCGCCCGCCCTACAAGCCGTCGAGAACAGGTTTCCGGAAATCAGACAGTGTATCAAGGGTCCCTAACCCCATTTGGGACTCTACCTAGTACGGGAATGCAGTCAGCGCTGGCACTGTGTCATTATCGGCTGTGACGAGGCTGGCCTCGCGTTGCGCGCGTGGCCTGTCAACATCCCCTCCCTACACAGCACGTAGCGCATAGCATCTTCGAGCGGGATATACTCCCTTCGGCGCCGCCCACATTTCGACCCAAACCTCTTCCTTGGTCTTCACTGGCATGCTGGTCCAAAGATCCTCGACTGATACCGGTGCTCCGTTCGCCGATGAATGTGAAGGAGGCGCCGTATCTCGGGGGTCCTTCATCCAAACAGCGCTACTCCTTGGCTCAGGCGTCGGGATGTCTGTAGAGCCAAAGAGCCTCCAGTTCTTGCCAATGCCCGTGTCCGGCGTCAAGCCTCGCGACCACAAGGTGCTTTTCGCAGTTTTGGCTCACACGCTGGAGGCCGTCGGGATAGCGAAGGAGATGGTTGGGATAAATGTAGTCAAGGGCTCTTTAGCAGCCGTTGAGTCCCTTTTGAGGTTGATCAAGGTGCGAACATATCCCCATGACCACTTCCGACAACGTTTCTCATGCATCGGTTACTTTGATTAGGAGGTCATCGTCAACCAGCGTGAAATCGCTGAGGTTTCTATCCAATGCGCCCAGGTGTTCCTTATTGTGAAGCGCGGGACCTTGGGGAAATCAGAGGCGGACATTAACCCGTCTATCCTTGTCGCTACCTCTCACCTGGCGCGGTACGTCGTTCCTAGTGATCGCCAGCATCTATGACCGCCCTTACGCACGCCACCTCTTAGGGTCGTTGGAGATATTCACGAGGCCGTACGCCAATGCCAGAGCCGGAAGCGCGGTTCTATCGTGTTGAACGCAAAGACAGATAAGGATCGCATCACCGGCTGGAAGGAAGAGCTGGCGGGCATAATGCGCATATTCAATGTATGGCGTTCCATCCCCCATGGGTATCCCACGTTCTGACGAGCGGTTTCGATGTGGTAGTCCCATCTCCACGTCTTCGTCAGCGACACAGTCGACGAAATTAGAAAAGATGTCAAGGACATCCAAAGACGCCTCATCGAGATTCCCAAAGCCCCGTCGTACGTTCTACATACCAGGAAGCGCATTTCAGTTGCTAAATGACGGCTCCAGGATACACCACGTCCCCGCCCCTGAACTTCCCCCCCTTCCACCTCTGTTTTTCGGGAGGGATGGCCTCGTCAAGGATGTGATCTCCGCTCTCCTCCGAAACTCGAATGTCGCCCTCATCGGTATGGGCGGCATCGGGAAAACCTCTATCGCCAAGGTTGTTACAAACGACTCGTCCATCGTCGAACGGTTTGGGAAGGAGCGATATTTTATCAAGTGTGATGATTTTAATGCCTCCTTCGACAACTTCCTCGACCGCGTCGCGCAGGTCCTGGGGGCGAAGGGTACGGGCCGCCAAGTCGTGACGATGAGCACCATCCGGCAGTTTCTACGGAAAGCGGACATCCTTCTCGTTTTCGATAATGTTGAATCGGTGACGGATGCACCAATCGACTCTGACCGTATCGCCGAAGCCATCGGGGAATTTGCGTCATATCCATTGGTCTCCATCATCCTCACAACGCGCATCACGGTCCTCCCCACGGAAGTTGTCTTTGAACGGATCCACGTTCCGCCATTGGACGAAGATTCCGCCTGGAAAGCGTTCTCGGCTGTTTACGACCGGCGTGTGGAAAGTTCGATGGTAGAACCTTTGAAGGAGCTCTTGTTCCAGCTCGACCACCACCCTTTGTCCATCAATCTCCTCGCCCGGGCCGGTGTGGAGAATATATGGTCACCTTGCGAGCTCGAGGCGGCATGGGAACGGGAACGCACACGTATCTTGCATCTAAACCGACCCGGTCGAAACGTCAGCAAGATCCAAAGTTTGTCCGTCACGATAGAACTTTCCTTACACTCCCCCACGATCGAAAGCCTCGGAGACGACGCCAGGGACGTCATGCGGGCCATCGCGTTCCTCCCCCGTGGAGTCAACAGGAGCAAATTGGAGAACATGTTCCCCAGCGTCGAGAACGTCCACGATATTTTCGATACCCTCGGCCGCATGTCGTTGACCCTCCGTTCCGACGATGGTTTTATTACCATGCTTGCCCCAATCAGGCTCCACATGAATGCTGACGGGGATTATGGCGGATTGCTCAGTGACCTTCAAACGTACTACTACACAGAGTTGGACGGGTCTTCACAACTCACCCCTGGCGACGAAGATTTCGAGCAGACAAAATGGATTAGTTCCGAAGATGATAACGTTGAACGCCTCGTTAACCACTTCCTCCTCTCTTCCTCTTCCGACCACGGTGCTATTATGGATGCTTCCACGGCCTGCGAGAACTTCCTTCGCCTCCTCTACGCCCAGAAACCACGGCGAACGATCCTCGGACCGCTGGTAGAGGATCTCCCTGAGGATGACAACGAGCTGGCGGTGGCCAAGGCTTGGTGCCTGCGCCGGCTGGGGGAACTCGAGCGGTACCTAGGAGATCTCGCCGAAGCCCGAGAGCTTTTGTCCGACGCTCAAGAATTGTTCCTCCACGAAGAGATGCGCAACCCTGCTGCCAGTTGTCTCCTACAGGTGGCCAGGATCGGTCGGGACCTCGGAGAATACGGGGAAGCTGAACGCCAGTTCAGAGAAGCCAGCGTCGTTTTCTCCGAGTTAAGGGACAGTGACGGGGAGGCTCACTGCAACCACGGCCTCGGGCGAATGTTGCTCAAGATGGGCAAGGGAGTCGAGGCTGCACCTTTCCTCGTGGACGCTCAGGAGTACTTTGAGTCTATAAAAGACTGGCAGAACGTCAGCGAGATCAGGATCAGCCTAGGCCGAGTCGAACTCTCCGAGCGGAATCTAGAGGATGCACAGGACCATTTCGAGGCTGCGAGGGATATCGCGGAGAGGATGGAGAATTGGAATTGGTTAGGGGAGTGTTTGAGATGGGAGGCAGAGGTTTCACTTAGGTTGGAAGACTGGGGAAAGGCACACAAACTTCTAGGCGAGGCGAGGAAACACTTCTTGAACACCAACGATATCCGCTGGGCTGCGACCTGTCTTATGGCGAGGGGGAGCGCGCATTGCGACCAACAAGAATTCTCGGTCGCGTTGGGGGAGCTCTCCCTGGCTCTCGATGAGTTCACCCTCATCGACTCGAAGAGAGATCAGGCGAGATGTCTGGGGCACATGTCAGATGTCGAATTCTACAGGCGCAACTACCCAGATGCTACCAAATTGTGTACGAGGGCGAAGGACCTCTTCTCAGAGGCTGGGGATCGACATGGGGAGGTCAGGTCACTTCGAGATCTCGGCCTCATCGCTCTCCAGGAGAAGGATATGGAACGGGCCAAAGCGCATATCACGGAGGCGAAACGGGTTTGTGAGGACGTTGGGTACTCACTAAAGCGGGCGGGGTTGGGCAAGTACTTCGACTCAAGGGGGCGGTGGGTGGAGCCACCTGAGTCTGCCTCTGTGACCTCTCTTGACCCTCCCTCAACCCCTGTCTCTCCCGGGTGATGGGCGTGCCCACCCGTTGGTGCTCGTGGACCTACTCGCCACATGATACCATTCTACATAGCTACTTTCCGTAATGTGTACTTATTTATTGGGGATCCATATCAAATGGATGGGGGGAGCAGCGCGGCGCAGATTTCAATGGGAAAATACTGGGGGAGTTGGGTAGTTCTGCTTGACTGCTGGTAGCTACATGGGGGTCTCCATTTACGTTGGTATTACATTGCGTGGGTGCACATAGCCAGAGCGCGACGTATTAGGTCTAAGGGTATATATGGGTGTGACATAGGTTAATCAATAATGAGAGAAGAAAAAACTTTAGAAAGCAAGTTGAAAGCATTATGAGCGCAGAGTTGAAAACAAGGATACAAGAGGCAAAGGTAGAACTACGACGCGATGTAGGCGTCGAAGAGGGTGTGTTCAAAAGAGTCGTATGTTATGTGCGTTGGGATGTCATGAGAGAGATAGTCAGACCCAAGAGGCGTATCAAACGCACTCTTTGAGGAGAAGGCGCCGGTGGCAAGCTCGGGTATCGATCCACTGTAGTCGAGGGGAGAAGTCTGAGAAGGGTCTGAGAAGTAATCGTAATGTGGCAGGAATTGGAGGAAAGGATCGGTGATAGGTACCAGGGAGGATCCTGGATATAGGTGAACAGGAGAGGAGGGGGCCACGATGGGCTCAGAGAATAGGCCTGGTAGGAGAGTGGGGGGCGTTGTGGGGCCGCTGGGAGAGTAGGACAGACCCTGCGGGGTGTGGGTGTTTCGGCCCAAGATCGAGTCAAGGGGCGATTGTGAATGGAGGGGAGGAGTACTTGGACCAGGGTAGGAGTAGATATCCAAGCTGGCGGTGGTTGGAGTATTCAGAGGAGACACGGAAGTCGTGGGTACCATGTGGAGGGTAGTCTTTGAAGGCTGCGATACCGGGGGGCGTCGAGACGTGGAAACGCGGGGAGGAGCACTCGCCTTGCGGGGGGTTGGTTTTGTCTTTGGAGAGGGTAAAGGGAAAGAAGGAGGTGCTGAAAGTCGACGAGGCTTGGGGAATTCGAGCCGTGGGATGCTTGGTTGACTGGTGAGCAGGTTTTGGGGACCTTTGACCCGGGGGTATTTTCTCCCTGGGGGAGTTGTGCAAGAGTGGCCACCACTAAGCACTTCCACAGCAGTGATAGGCGGCGAGAATACGGAGGACACCGGCCACCGTGACGGTCGCGGGTTCTCGTCAAGTACAAGGGAGATTGCGAATCGAGTGCACAACGAATCAAGATCAACGGGGGAGTTGTGAGGGACGGGAGAAGTCGCTGGCATGCAGGGCCATTCGACTGGAGGGAGTCCAGCTGGGGGGCGAAGTGGAGGGGGGTACGTTGTTGGGAATGCATGGGCAGGTCTGGGAACGGAAGAAAGGGGGCAAGATTTCTATCAAATAGTTAGCCGTCATGTCGGACGCCGATGAGGCTCTCTTACCTCCATCCTACTGTGCGCGAATGCCGAGTCAGGCGGCAACTATAAGATAGTTGGCGCTGTTCTGGAATCATCGTACATATAGAAGACGTACCGGCAGCCATAACGGGGCGGGATGTGTAACATCCCAATTCAGGAGTTCCACGGAGTCACGCTTAAGACTCTTCAACGCGGTATTGAGAATGGATTGAGACCAACGGTGAAGCGTTCGGTTGTAATCTTTGAGGAAACTGGAGTAAATTGTCGCAGGTTGACCTCCGCTACCGTTGACGAGATACGGCGCGAGCCTACTCTCCGTCCCCGACCTTAGCTGGCTTGCGTATTCATCGTACCTGTCAGCACACGCTCTGGCAAGTTTTGGCGGCACATCGTGTGAAAGCAGGAGGGGCAACAGCGGTTGATGTTCCGGGAGGGAGGTGAGAACACTAGGCGTCGCCTGTATGGTCGGAGTCGGGCGAGGGTTTGGGTTGATTCGACGAGCGGTGTCAGCAATGCGTTGTAGGGCGCGTAGGAATCTTGAGTTCTCGGCCATGACTGGAAACGATGAGGGAGTTGTAAGTGAGGGAGGCGCTCGTAATCCCAGTAACAGTTCCGTTGTCCATTGTTCGCCCAAAACGGAGATGAATGCATCCGCCCCAAACAACTGCAAACAATCATTGTTATGGCGGGGCCTCAAAGAGGTTTGCTGTTCGCCCCGTGAACCGTTTCCAAGAACTTCCGCCCTCATCATCCCGATGAACTCCATCCGCCAAAGATTCCTCCAAGCGGAGGACGACTTTTTATCGACCCTCCGCTTAGACAACAAACACCTCGTGCATTTCGCTGAACGCTGGCAGACATTGTGGTCTGACTGGGAGTCATGTCTCCCCGAGGCCGACCATGACACTCGGGAGTTAGTCGACGAAGTCGTGGCCAAAATCGAGGAACTAGCGGGCGACCTCTACCTCCTCGAATCGCGAACGGTGGACCTCAAAGACGACCTCCTCAATAGCCTCGAGGACGTATTTGCTTCTCTCACCCTGGAAGACAACGTCGTCGCTCAACCGGATCCACCCCTCGCCGCAGCCACAGCAATCATATCCTCCCCAATGCAGCGCGACACCATTTCTCCTCCTCAATGGCTCCTCCACAACCTCCACAACCCCTACCCCCTTCCCCACATTCAATTTTCAACAGGTCGATTCGCAAGTTCGAAGCACACAAAAGGTTGGTTCTCCAAGGCCCGTCAACGCATCGGTTGGACGCGTCTGTTGCGCGATCGGTTCGCTGGGTGTCGGTCCCTCGCTATAGCCGCCGCGTTCCGGGCTTTCATTCGTGATGACCCTGACAACCCCCTCGATGACGACCTGAAGACTGCATTTCTGGCTATCAAGTCTCACGCGGAACTGGTGTACAGGGGTGAAGTTGTGGTGTGCAAGCCCCCACCAAAGAGATTACGCAGCATCTCTCCTACCCCGTCGCTCACGTTCTCCTCCGCCTCCGAGGACACCGACGAGCCGTGGCCAACTTCCCCATTCGAGAGCAGCTTCAAGCGCTCCTGTAAACGAGCGTCGCTGGAGTTATCTGACTCCCCTTCACCAAAACGAAGAAGGTTCGTTTTTTACTACTCCCCAATCCTGCACCGCTGATAGCCGTTCAGAACTCAGTCCCCACCGTCACCTCCCTCACGACCAAGGGATGATCTTTCTCCTCCGTGCATGGAGGTCACCCCTCCGCGCTCAAAAAAGAGACGCTTATCCGAGGGCGATTCCGAATGCTCTCGGCCCAAACGCCCCAGGGGAATGGAAGGTGACCGGTTGCACATTGTATCGGATCCCCTCTCGATGTCAACGACACCCGCATGGTTCAACTTCGATCAGACATTCCAAATCCCCGACCCCGCTTCCACTGGTCCCCTCGATTCGGCTTCGTTTGACCTCGACTTCTTCAACCCTCCATCCCTCCCCTCACACATTGATCCCTCTACCCCTGGTGAGTTTGCGCTCACCTAAAAGCATTTCCCCGTGCTAACATGAAATCACAAAGCGCCCTCCAATGACGTAGCTTTGTCAGTAGACGATATCTCTGCCTTGTTCGAGATCCCACAACTCGACCTATTACAACAAGCCCTTCCCAGCTCTAGCGCTGATTGGACCCAATTCCTGAATTTCGAACCCGATCTTTCCCTCTTCCCGTCTTCCCCCTCACTCACCTCGTCGTTAGCTAGCACACCGCCGCTCATCGACGATGCCGCCCTCTTCCCTTCCTCTCCTTCTGACAGTAATCCTCCCAGTCCAGGTCCCCTCCTCCACATTCTTCCTCATCATCTGTGTGAAAAGGGTATTCAGTTCCCTACCTCTGGAGAGCCCATGATCCAGGGTCAAGACTTCCTGTTTCCTCCTGGTGAGGATACAGGAATCCTCTCCATCAGCGCCTTGCTCCCAGTACACTGATCTCTGTGAGTTAGCTGCCCCAGGGGAAGGCCATCGCTAATGGCTAGCTCCACAGATGCTCTACCCTTTCTACATGATCTCCATTCACCTTACTACGTTATTGGATCACAGACTACCCTTAGATATTCCCCTCACTGACTAAACTACGATACCCAACCTATTATCATACCCTCTCCCCACCATGTGTTCTTGTTGTCAAAGTGTATTTCGGCTCTCACGCTTTCCCTTGCATACAGCCCTCGTAGTGTATTATAATTGGTGGTAACCGCTCATAATCACAATCCAATGTACTTTTTAGGTGTCATCATTAGACCTGAAGGCCAGAAATTCTAAGCCTGCCGCAGGGGAACCTAGCGTTTTTGAGGCTACATCGTACATCGGTACCAGCGTCCGTGTTTCGACCTGGATAGCAAACCCTACAACTCTACTGGGTAAGTGCTCCCTGAATCGCCGACCGTCTGAGTTACTGGGAGCTTCTCCGAATCCTTCACTCCCTCAATTAGCCCCCGCAAGCGGCGGATCTGACTCTCGTTTGGTTCGGTGTCCCATTTCCCGGTGGACGCGGCAGAAGACTAGTCGAGGGAGTGAAGGATTCGGAGAGGCCCTCAGTAACGCAGACAGTCGGCGATTCAGGGACGTGTAAGCAATCCGCGATGGTCAAGACCTGGATCTTCTGCGAGTGGCGTCGGGAAGGATATGACCGGTCTGCAGCCAAAATTTGTTGGAACGGGCCGTGCTCGAGGACGACTAGTCTGATATTCGTGATGCTGACACGGCGCGTTGCCAACCCTGGACGACTTTTTCTATGATTGTCGTGCCGCTGTGGGTGTTAGTGTGAACTCGCGCCGGAGCCACGGCGTTGAGGACAGGGTGCTTTGGACCTAGCGGAACCTTGGTCCACACAATTGATACCAGGCCCGTTGCGACACGAGTGGTCCTGACCCTTTCGTTGACATCCCCAAAAGACGGCCGCATAGTTGCCGGTGCAGGTCCGCCAACTCCTGTTGGGGGCCACGAACTGGGATCGGCACCACATCCACCTCCCGACATCATGCAGAAACGAGATAGCACGGTGAGACCGCTCCTCGGGCGTTCAGAAGCGGCATTCCACAACCTGATGGAATGGTGCCCTGGATGGTAAGGGAGGGATACATACCCCCGTAGGAAGAGAAGTGCAATAGAGGGGAACGGGAAACCAGAACTAGGTAGAGGAGGAAGGGAGGGTAGTACCCCTTGAGGTCCCGCCCTCTCCAGAGCGATAGGACGCGAGGATAGGCTAGAATCCACATCAACGGGGGGGGATGTCCTTAGCTCGTGAGTGACGAGGGAGACAGTGGGATATTAAAATGGGCAAAGGGAGCGGGGCTCCTTCCCCATGTCAATTTACCCCAGGGCCAGTAGCAACGTAACCGGAGCATCATTGGTGTAGTTGTGTTATCCCACTGAGGATGAAAGAGGCGTGGAAGCAATCAGATCGATTATTGTATGGAACGGAGGACACGAGCATCAGGGGGAACTTGGAGCACTCATCAAGCAGTGTGAATGTCTATCTGCCGCAAGGCCGTCTAGGTCCTCTGCTTTTTCGGTCTTGGCTTCTCCAAATCAATCTCCTCATCGTCATCTCCATCGTCCTCGTCATCTTCCTCGTCATCGTCATCGTCACTGTAATTCTGGCCAGCGGTGCCCTTATACCACTCGATCGCCTCCGGGAAAATCTCGTTAGCGATGGCAACACCCAACTGTAAGTTGTCGTGATAAGTATTAAGGTGGCGTTTCGTTACGGGGGGACTTGGCTTACATCCATGTGATCTTTCTCGACCTCGAAGAGGTTGAAGATGCTCCCGGGTTCAGACATGTCGCCGTGTTCGTCGGTGAGTAGTGGATAGGCCTTGGTCAAGTTGTGGGCGTCATCCTTCCAGGAGATTTTCATGGCCTACAAAGCGAGAGGGGGTAAACGACCCGTGGCGGCTCATAGAAACGCGTCGTGGTACCTGAGGTTCAACGTTCGTGTCCCAGCTGAAGGCAGCCTGGGCATCAGTAATCCCGTACTCATCCTTCTTCTCACCATCAACGTCTGTTGGAGGAGAGTACCCGTATACCTTCTTCAGCACGGGGTCGGAGAAGTATGGGTTCTCCTTGAAGTACTGCAATACAATTTGTGAGCCTCAGAACTGGGTTCGCGGGGGACCAGAAACAACGTACGAACTCCAAGGTAAAGCATCTCCTCTCCTTTGGGTCCCTGGTCAACCACACATCCTCGAGAAAGGCCAGAGCGATCTGGTCTTGGTGGTGTGCAGTGTGTATCGCGACAGCGGGGTGGTTTAGCAGGGCAACAGGCCAAAACTTGGGGATGGTCTTCAAAACACCGCGTCGTTTCTCCAGGAAAGGAGCGGACTTCTCCTGCGTGAGGTACTCTGTTGAACCCAATCCAGTATTAGAGGCAACGTGATATGCTTTGGCGGGAGCCGTTGCATACCGAGAGCAATATCGACGCGGTCCGACTCCTCAGCAATACTGCTGAGTTTCTCACTATGTGCTTCGCTAAGCTCGAGATCGCCGAGTGGGTGCTTTTCTGTGTCGGCACCAGGAGAGGCGCGTTTTTTACCCATCTCGGTTTGGTCTCGCGGGGTGTGAACGGGAGGAGGGTATGTGAAGGTGGGGAAAGAAGGAATGCAGATAAAAAGGTCTCGATCGAAAAATGGCCGCAAATATAGCAGTGCCGCTTGATAGCCGAGTACACCTGGGGATGATTGAAGGGAAGACGAAGTTGTAATATGTAACCCTAGAAATATTAGGTAGGCCGGCTCAGGAAAGAAACGCAGAACGATGCTGGCACCGGAAACTGGGCGTAACATAAATATCTACCAACGAACAAAGCACCCCCTCAATCCACCCTCTTCTTGGTCCCCATCTCGATCTCGTTCACGGTGCTCACCCCGCGCTTATGCGTCCGGGCAAGCATCTTCGCCTTGGTCTTGGTCTTCAGCTGCGCCATGTCAAGAGCTGGGATGTTCAGGCCCTTGCCGTGATTGCCACCACGGTAGCCAGGCCCGCTGTAGTGGATGATGCTGGAGAGTGAGATCAGCCTCGGCCACGAGACGTAGTCGATGCCGTGCGCGAGGATGAACGAAAGGGAAACCCCAAATATCGTGAACCAAAGGAGGAAGTAGATGAAAAGGGAGTAATCTGTGAAAAAGCTTAGCCGCACCCAATGCGAAGCACCCCGTTCTGCTCACCGGAAGATCTGGGAAGAGTCAACCCTGCGGCAACCATAAAGACCGAGAACCAGAAAACGTAAGGGACCTGGAACGGCGTTAACCACAAGGAGAATTGCATTAGGACGGTAGAGCGGCTTACTGCTCGAAGGATCAATGGCCGATCGTCAGAAATCAAGAATCCGGCAGTGCCATGTTCCGGAGTCCAAGTACCCGTCACGATGTCGAACCCATCCTGACGGGCACCGTCAAAGAAGTTGTTCTTCAGGTATCGTACGACGGATTTGTAGAGGTCATCGAGGGCACCCTTCTTCGTGCGCTTTCCAGTTCGGGTGAAATCGGTCTTGAGGGCACCAGTTCCGCTGTATGCCTTTGAGATAGCGTCCGCATGCTCAGCCCAGACTACGCAAACGGGTTTGAGCGATCTGAACGGGTGAAAATGGAGGATACCGACTTTCTCGGAATGCCGCCGATAATTCCTCATGGTCATCCACGGTTTCGTTCTCACCAAGCGTCCCCACCTCACGCAGTTGTTTTGTGAGGACGTATTTGGCAATGGCGGCCTGTGCAACGTTTGTCCTGTCCAGGTTGTCCATACAGTTCGTCCGTACAGCTCCGCCCTGCAACTTGACGTCATCCGTCTCAGAGTTCAGGAAGAAGTACCTATGAGCAGTTGGTGATTGCCAAACAGATCGCCACGCTGCACAACTTACCCTTGGACTTCGAGATCGTCCTTGATTTTGTCGAGCAGGACACTGATCCTATCCCACTTCATGTGCCCGCACTCGGTGTGGAAATCGAAGTACTCATACTGTACTTTTGGCACCTCGAGCTGGCACAAGAGGTCAGGTTTTCGGATGATGGTGGGAGGTTTTGGTACGGGATCCCTACCTGGGAGAAGGATTTCTCGTAGGCCTCCTTCACTGGTCGTTCGTAGCCCTTGTGATCGACAAGGTTCACAAGCGTCTGTTCGCCGTATAGTTTGACCAAATCCATGAGGTGCTTCTTTGTTGCGGCCAACTGTTGGGAGGAAAGTAAGAAAATCAAAACGGACAACCTGAAACGAGCCAACAAACCCGCTCCTCTCCTTCCATGATCTGGAGATCAGGTTTGTAACGAAGGGTATTGATTTCCGCCCAGTATAAAGGTATACTTCCGCGCGTCTGGACGTAGCTGAGTATACGGGGAGGTTTCTGTTCCTCCCCCGAACCCGCGTTGTCGACAAAGATGATCTGTTCGGTCTCGTTGAAGTTGGCGACATTTCCGTCCTCGTCTATGCCACGACGGAAATACCGTGTTCCCGCTCTATATCGGGAACGGCGGCTGATAAGATAAAGGAGGACGTTGGCGTTCTTAATGATTTGTCTCCGAATCTCAAAAGCTAGAAGCACCCAGTAAGCGACGTCCGCAGCATCAAAAGTGGCTTGGCACTGACTTCCGTAGATCATTGGCATGATGTACCCCGACAACTACGGTCGCTTGGTAAGAAAACTCCACAAAGGAAGAGAAAACGCACATCTTGGTCCGGATTGGCCGTGGCGACGTCGATGAATCTCGACTGCAAGAACCTACGATGTTGTTAGCAGCCGGGCGCGCAGTCAGACTCCCAAGTGGCTCACTTATTCCAGAAAAATCGGTCGTCTGCCTAAAACGATGGATTTCATTCGATACGCGCTGCGCCACACAATTAAGCAAGATACCTACCGCTTCCCACAAAGCCTTTCCCGCGTCTGCCTTCTCCTCCAGCCACTGCACCTGCAGCCTCCTCGTAAGGTCCCAGGTGTAGCTGAAGAAAAACGACCCTCCATCCAAGTGTGATTTGACCAGCGCAAGCAGGTATGCTTCCACAGGGTGCGAAGGGTTCTGGACGGACACATCCGGGTTGAGTGGCATGATTTCGAACTCGTTTGCATTGAAGATATCGTTGTTGCTTATTCCGCCAAACCTCTCGCGGTTGGTGATAAGAATGAGGTATTCCGCTGACAATTCATTTGGAGTAAGTCCGAGGCGCCGCACGGAGAACACGCGTTTCGGGGCCACGCACATAAGGTGAGGGAGATCAATCCGACAATCCCATGGATTGCTCTTCCATGTCGCATCGCACCCTTCGGCGGAGGAGTGCCCGGGGCTATATGTGACAGTTGTGAGAGAGCTAGAAGCACGGGGAAAGCGTAAAGACGTACGGTTGACAACGATATCCCCTGAGGTCCTGTACACCGTCAGCGTTGGCGCAGTGGCTGGCTCGGCTGGAAAGAATGTGTAAGATTCATTGTCAATGTACCTAGAACCGGGGAATCAGAAAATTTGACGGGAACAGAGGCGGAAGGGAGAATACAGGTGGAGATGCTTGAACAAGGGCTTCAGTTTCTGGGTGGTGGTCATTGTCTGAGCTTGTCCGTTTAGGCGTGTTGGCAAATAGACGCTGAGAGCTCACGATCAAGCCAAAGCCATGAAACTCACCCCCGAACTCATTGCCCAGGCTCCGTCGGCCCTGAACCCGCTCAAGGAACGTCAGCTCGACCTGCGAGGTACGTGTCGATTTTCCTTCGGACCTCGACTGCCGAATGCTGAAAATCGCCTCGGTCAATTGCAGGTCACAAAATCCCTGCAATCGAAAATCTTGGTATCACCAAGGTCAGACAATATCGCGTTCTCCACGTCTATCTTCACTGGTCATCTAACTGTGGATTCGCCGTCTCATTTCTGCAGGACCAACACGATGCCATCGATCTCACAGACAATGCCATTATCACACTCGGGAACATACCCTTGATGAGACGATTGCGAACTGTCCTCCTCGCCAACAACCGAATATCCGTTCTTTCTCAATCCCTACACCTCTCCGTGCCAAATCTCACCACCCTCGTACTCACGAACAACAATATCTCTGAACTGGGAGACTTGGAACCACTGAAAGACGTAAAGTCTCTCAAATACCTGTCATTACTGGGCAATCCGGTACGAGAAAAGAAATGGTATCGAGACTGGCTTGTTTGGAGGATACCGGGACTGAGAGTTTTGGATTTCCAGAGAATCAAGGACAAGGTAATGTCGTTCACTCACACACATGTCGAGGGGCGTGTGGATTGACTGGAATTTATAGGAACGCCAACAATCCAAGGGACTGTTCCTCACGTCGGACAATCTGCCCAACACATTGGCAACTCAGCTCTCGACCACAGTGTCGTCTACAACAACTGCCACCATCACGAGTGATGAACCTCGTCCGACCCCCAAGGCGGGAAGGTTGATGTCCAAGGAGGAGGCCGACCGTGTCCGTCAAGCAATCGCCAACGCCACCTCCGTTGAGGAAGTCAGGCGACTAGAGCGAAGCTTGCGTGAGGGGTACTTACCAGATGTCGACGCCGTTGGCGCGTGACACACCCTGTAGTCATAGTTTTACAAAAGTCTACGAGGCCTCATGCACGGGGAAAGCATACACGCCTTTTGGTTGAGAGCTAAACATTACATTTGCGATGAAACACGAACGATTACGGGTGAGGTCAATGCATACGGTCCCACTCCCGACCAACTATCGGACCCCGTCTCCGGCCTGGAATGCCCTGACCTCTCTCATCCCGGCCGATGATGACTATGTGCTTATCCACCAACTAAATTTATCGTAAGCCCCACCCATAGAATAGGTTATCGCCGATGACTCACGTCGTTTAAGATGTTGGTCGACTTTGTCAGAGATGAAAGATACGCCGTAAGCTGCACGTCCTCATATTCCTGGAGCAAGGTCAGGGAATCCCGAGGTCGAACCTCCGAGTAGGGGATCTTACGGTATCAAATTCTTCGCGAAACCCTGGGCTCTCCGTCGCCGGTAGGGAAGCCATTAGCGCTGACAACGACCTCAAGACAGCGTGGTCTTTGGTCGCTCGACCTTGAAGAACTCCCTTCAGAACCCCCAAGAAGCGAGAGCGCAAGAGAGGGAAGTTACCTGCTACCACTTCTGTTACATACCTGACCAACACCACGATTCGTTCATGAAGCATCTTAATAGCGGCCCTTTGTGTTTGAAGGTGCGATTCCACTACACTGGGTGGTCAAACGCCTATCAATTGGGGCACGTATCCAAAACACGCACAGCTCGTTCCACCAGCGCCTCCCTTTGCAGTCCAGTCGACCGCGATTCGTTCAGCCTCACCGGTCTCGACCGTGAAAGGCGCTTCGATGAAGACGGAACGCGACTTCCTGTCACGGATCTCCAACGAAGGTTCGTATGCTCGGAACGGCAGGTTCTGTGAGGTGATTGTTGACTTAGATGAAGCTACTGATGATGTTGGCTGTAAGATTAAGAGCAAGGGCGTAGGGGTGTATGCGGCGAACTATATGTCCGAACATAATTGTCAAGACCGTAACAATCCTCGTGTCTGGGCCTGCTTACTTGTTCGTGGAGCGCGATATGCTTGGCTGTAGGTGTCGGAGCAACCGTATACCACCCAATAAATTCGAGTGATGGAAACACCTGTTTATCTTCCTTGGAACATCAGGGCGGTGCCAGATCAGGGGTAATTACGACCCACATTGGTCCCTCCTATGCGTGAAGAACGCATGGTCAATCGACCGACCATCTCCCTCAACTGCGAGCTCAAACGTGTTGACGATATCAACTTCTCGGCCGTTTTGTGTTCCGAGAAGTGCTCCTAGAACTGTAACCCAGATCGTCAGCGGGCGGGGATACGGGGACCGGCCAGGTGTCCCACCAAACGGATTGTTCGTATTAGTGCGCAGTTTCATCCGTGTCAGATGCTCGGATATGTTAAGGATTGGCAAGGGGTGGCTGGCGAAATCTGAGCATATAAGATAATCTCGCGGGCAACTAACACGCTCACAGAGAAAGAGATAAGCCAGACGTGGTTGTGGACGGCAAGACCACGTTCAGTTCATCGGTATCCATTGCGCTCATCGTGTCCAGGTTGAGAGGGGTGAGAGGCGCGAGTCACCGTAGTGGGGTCAAACAGATCTCACGGCAAAGTTGGGGGATGCACGAGATGGCCTGCCCTAAACTCGGTGTAAATGACAAGTCGCGTCCGATGGCTTGAGACATCACTCCTCTCGACGCGTCCGCACGATGTCTGGATTCGACGCTGATAGGATCTGGAATGTCTCCGTTCACGATGTACCCGACCCAACTGCCCCAGAGGCACCATCAGAGACCGCTAAGCTCTTGTATGATTTCTTGCTACAGTATCGAGTGGGCGGAGAGTTCATCTACCGGTGTGTCTGGACCTCTGTGGATTCCACTGGCCGTATCTCACAACTCCCCGCACATCAGTGACAAACTGAGGGCGAACCTTCTGCTTAAACAATACTTCATGGAAGTCGATTTGCGACATGTCGGCCTTTACAACGATGAACTTGCCCATGCCATCCAGGATAGGCCCACAGACGTACTCCCTCTGGTGAGTCGACTCCCCGCGGTCCACATCCACGGCTCACACTCCACGCAATAGTTTGAATCATCCGCAACCAAGGCGGCCCGTGCGATCTTATACCCCCTCTCCAGAGAAGAGAACCCCGAGACATCGACCACCTCCATCCCCAATATACAGATCCTCATCACCTCTGGCCTCAACATGTTGCAGTTCCGGGATCTAACTGCAAATACTATGAACAAACTCGTTCGCATACCCGGAATCGTAATATCGGCCTCGGTCCTTTCATCTCGAGCCATCGAGCTTCAGCTTCAATGTCGGGCATGTAAGCACAATATGAAGATCAGGCCTAGCAGTGGACTCGGGGGTGTTGGCGGAGGGGGAGACAGAGGTCTGCCGCGCATTTGCGAAGGCCCGAGAGTCGAGGGGCAAGCAAAAGACTGTCCTATGGACCCGTACCTTATTATCCACCCCAAGTCGTCATTTACAGATCACCAGACGCTAAAGCTCCAAGAAGCTCCTGATATGGTCCCCGTTGGAGAGCTTCCCAGACATATGCTGTTGTCCGCGGAGCGATACTTGACCGGGAGGGTGGTTCCCGGCTCAAGGGTGATCGCCACTGGGATATACTCCACCTTCCAATCAGCTAAAAATGTGGGTGTGATTCCTACCCTAAGACCATTGGCTGACCGGGGCGTAGAAATCTGCCGGGGCGTTGCGAACTCCATATCTCAGGGTTGTCCACCTCGAGGTATCGACACCGTCTGCAGGTGGCAAGGGATCGAATCCTTTCGGACAACAGTTCTCTCCGGAGGAAGAGGAAGAGTTTGGTGAGATGGCTCGGAGCGAAATTTTTTACGAAACATTTGCGGCGAGCGTGGCCCCAAGTATCTATGGAAGCATAGGTGATTCGGTTTCTCAGTGTCCCGCTATTGGCTAACAGTCATATGTCTTGCTGCGCAGACATCAAGAAAGCGATCACCTGTCTATTGTTTGGGGGGTCCCGAAAACAGCTCCCAGATGGGATGAGGCTAAGAGGTGATATCAACGTCCTCCTGCTTGGCGACCCCGGAACTGCCAAGAGCCAGCTGCTCAAGTTCGTGGAAAAGGTGAGTTTCTCTTCTCGTCCGACGACCACTCCACCAATATGGTATAAACGGCCACTTCCTGAAACACGTTCTATAAACATTATAGGTCGCCCCAATTGCTGTGTACACTTCTGGTAAAGGCTCAAGCGCTGCAGGTTTAACCGCGGCGGTGCAACGGGACCCCGTATCGGTGAGCCTGGCCGGTTCTCGTCATCTTCCTTTACGCCGCCCCCATTCCCGTGATTCCGTGCTTTGCGCTCCATTCACCGAGATAGTATGACTAATTGAAATTGGGATTCCTTTCGGCCCTGCTCTGCTTTCAGAGAGAATTTTATCTTGAAGGTGGTGCGATGGTCTTAGCCGATACTGGGGTCGTCTGTATCGATGAGTTCGACAAGATGCGGGATGAAGACAGGGTGGCCATCCACGAAGCAATGGAACAACAAACAATTTCCATCGCAAAGGCGGGCATCACAACGATTCTGAACTCTCGCACAAGCGTGTTAGCCGCGGCAAATCCTGTGTGGGGTCGGTACAACGACGAAAAGAGCCCCGGTGAGGTAAGCAGAACCCCTTTTCCAACCACCAGAAGAGTACCTGTGTCGGGAAGCCCACCCGGATTCCGCTCGTCGCGGCCGGGTGGTTCGCTGACTGGAAGCTGACTCCTTTGCGCCTAGAACATCGACTTCCAGACGACGATCTTGTCCCGGTTCGATATGATTTTCATCGTGAAGGATGAACACAATGAGGCAAGAGATAAGGCACGTGACCAACTGGCGCTAAAAACTCCATTCTCCGCGCGACTGATCACACGTCACGCGCGCCACAGTTGATTGCAGGGCATGTCATAAACCTGCACATGAACCGGTCCAGTGAGACGGGCAGTGCAGAGGGGGAGATAAATCTGGATAAGATGAAACGCTATATCGCGTATTGCAAATCGTACGTGGGAGTAGAGGCGTGTGCGTTGACGTGGCCGGCCCACTGACAGCGCCTCTCGGGTTACAGAAAATGTGCCCCTCGGCTGTCACCTGAAGCACAGGAAACGTTAAGCAGTCATTTTGTGGCATTAAGGAAGCAAGTGCAGCAGGTGGAGCAGGACAATGATGAGAGAAGCTCGATCCCAATAACCGTCCGGTATGTTGCGCGTGGGCAAATTCGGGTCTTGATCTGCGTTGAATCTTGGAATTCTTATGGGCTAGGCAACTGGAAGCTATCATACGAATCTCGGAAGCCTTGGCCAAGCTGACGCTCTCTCCCGTGGTTCAAAACCATCACGTGGATGAGGCTATACGCTTATTCAAGTTCTCGACCATGGACGCCGTCTCGGCCGGGTCGGCGGACGGAATGTCGAGAGGGGAACTGAACCAAGAGATGAACAAGATCGAGAAGGAGATCCGACGCCGACTTCCGATTGGATGGAGTACGAGTTACCAGAGTTTGGTAAAGGAATTCGTGAACCAACAGGGATACTCGAGCCATGGGCTAGAACGGACGTTGTTCGTGATGGAGAAGCGAGAAATTCTAAGGTTTTCGAATCAGGCAAGTGCTGTATGTTTTGCTTTCACGAGCTTGTGTTTATCGTGACCGTCTCCATGGGCCAATAGAAGAAGGTGGTGCACAGGTACGGGGACTGGTTGTACTATTCTAGCCCCCTGAAATGATGCTAATCGTTCTTCCCCAATCCAGGGTCGGTGTTTAGTGGGGATGGACTTGGCGGCGTTCCGGATTGTTTCGCTTTGCTTTGGAAGATATTACTCGACTCACTGTAGGCTGTACACGTAGGCGCTTGTATCATTTCGTGTCCCGATGACGAGAGCAATGGGAGTATTCGTCAGGGATCCGCGGACATGCCGTCCGTCCGGACCAGTGGCCAGGAAGGGTACCATCAGTCCTTGTGGGAAATCCAAACAATCGAACATTCGGGGGTGGGAAACCGATCGATGTATATTAACGAGAATGTTCGAAACACGCGTGGCCCTTGTGTTCAGAACCGAGAATTATGACGGCCCATATCAGAGCGGGATTGTCTGTAGGACTCCAATGGCAGAAATAGCTTCGGGTGAGCGGTACGCCCGCACACGACGGTCGCCGGCCAAACGCTTACTGTCAGTCCTGGTGAGTATGTTACCCACTGGTGACGCGTCGATCCGGTGAATGTGGGTTAGGCGGCTTACCGGTGGCGCCGGTTATGTGGGTCTGTTGGCGTTGCCATTTTAGGGGGGGTTTCACGGTTTTGGGCGCACTGGTAACCAACTGACTGCGGAACTTGATAGCCCGAGACCGAGGGTAAGCGAGATTTGTCATCCCGGCCGCTCGCCCATGCGGCCGGCATAACTACTGCCGAGAGGCTGCGGATTTCACAGCCACAGCCCCCAGATCCCATTTCAGTCGTCTTACTCACCCACATCTCCAATCTTCCTTCCTCTCTTACCGCCACCCAACCTCTTATATACCTCAACACCCCTCCCCCCTCTCCCCCGTTTCCGTTACCATGTCTGAAGAGTTCTTCCAGCAGTTCCACTCGGAAATCTCAAAGCACAGTCACCTCGACTCCTTCCCCACTTACGGCGACATCTTCGCACCAGGCATCGACCAATTCGAGTCCGAACTTGACTCAGACCCCTCCGTCGCCGCCTTTGAAATACCGCAGGCATTCGCTGCGGACCCAACACCTGCCTTTACGGTTCTTCGCTCCGAACCATTCCTCTGCGGTCCACCCTCAGCCTTCACTGCGGATTCGGACTCTGCGTATAACGACACCTTCTCGAACCATTCCAGCTCCATCTACAGCCCCGGCCCAGTCTTTGGTTCCACCCCCTCTTCCAACCTGCCTTTCGACTTCGATCTCGACCTTTCCAAGATCACCATGATGGAGAACCTTTCCGAGTACTCTGCCCACGAGATCAGCGAGTTGTCGGCCGCCTTTGGCTTCGACAGCTACTCGTCGTCCCCAGACAACTCTCCCACCATGCCCCCCTACGCATCCAGGGATACCCGCTCCGACTATGAGCCCCCTCTTTCGGTCGTGGCCCCCATGCTGACATCGATGTCTGAATACACCCCCTCCACTGGTGTCAAGGCCGAGCGACCAATCGTTCGCCGCCAAGCAACCCTTACTCCATCGAGCACCGTCTCGCCTCCCGCTACCTCCCCGGAGCCATACTTGCCCGCCATGCACAACGAGGAACTTAAGTTGCTTTCTGACGATCCGAAGAAGAAGTATCAGTGCCCCAATTGTCCTCGATGTGAGTATTGTAATCCACTTGTTCATTGTGGAGCCTGTTCTAACTCGTTCTTTTCTTAGCCTTTGCTCGGGCCTTCAATCTCAAGACCCATAGGGAAACCCACAACCCCAACAGGGCCAAGCCCCACACCTGCCCCCATCCGTCGTGCGGACGCTCGTTCTCACGCAAGCATGACCTCGGTCGCCACATGACCGCCATACATCGTGACAGCCCGCTACAGGACTCGTACGTTGGCGTCGAGCGTGGGTCTAGGACACGTTGCCAAAAGTGCGGCAAGAGCTGGGTCGGAGGCAAGGAGAAGTCTTGCAACTGCAACTATGAGGTCAGATAAACGCACTGCGCCTGCATTGTGTTTTTGTATGCGTACGTTCCGTCCTCCCCGCTCCATGCCGACTGGGTTCTTATGTTTTCCTCAGTTTTATCTTCTGTGCGATAGTTCGCAACTCGCGTCGTGCCCCGGCACGTTTTGGCATTCGGGTCAACTAATTCGACCTCACTGCCGCTCGACGAGCAATTCCAGTCGTTATGCCGTGCACACCACCTCTCAGTGTCCTTCATATGCTACACTTTCCTTAGAGTATTCGGATACACGCCTCGAGTGACGTCCCCTCGTATCGAGATCGTTGCTCGAGTTATCTGCTCTTTTGGGTTCTATGAGCCCTTGTCAACCCTCTTTTTTTATCTTTTTCTTTTCCCCTTTCTCCTATCCCCTAGTCCCAACCACGAATTAGTTAAACTTGTACGGTATCTTTGACCTATTGCTCGGACGATGTTGCCTAAAATGGACTCCGCCTTTTGTCCGCTATACTTTGTAACCACCATAATTGAAGGAGTATTTATAGGCCTTTATTTTTGGCTGAAGGAACTTGCGACGTGGAGGTTGTTGGCGTCGTGGCACACTTGTTGTCCCACATAACGAAAGCCACAGCCAACACTAGCACTGTCAGGCTGTCATGATGACGTCCGCGACTTTACCCCTTGGGTCTCGAATGTCCCAGCACGGGACCAAAATAGAGTTGAAATTTAAAATTGGAGCGTCCAATTGTGGAAATGGAGTCCTCCCCTGACAACCCATCGCAAACACAGCATGACCCAGAATGACCCCAACGACGCACGAACATCATCACTTGTTCGGGGGTCCTAAAAACAGGGTTGGGTCTTGGATGCTCTCAATTGTTCTGGTGGGTTCAAGTGAGTTGTCCAACAGGAATCGGCCGTCTGTTTCCACGGAGATTCAGTGCTGGTGATCATTCCCCTTGGAGATATGGACGCACTGGGCATGTCGTTCTCCCTTGCCCTCCATTGGGCTTCCTGTATCCTTCGTAAGTGATGCGCGTAGAGTGGGGCGACCTTGGAGGATCACCTCTATGGATCCGGCAACGCCGCTGGCGACGTGCCTATCGATGATCCTCTCCGTTGCAGTCTCAAAGTCCACAGCCATGAGCCACCTCTCGTCCAGCATTTCCCCCGCCTCCCTCCACGCCCCAATGGAGAGAAAGCAATACAGCCCCTCGATTACCACGATCCTGTGCCACGGGTATACTCTGACCCCTATTGGGTTAGGGTCTTTGACTGCATGGTCAAATGAGGGTGCGATTATCGGGTCCGAGTACGATCGGGAAGGAGTGAGAGGGACACGAAGATTCTTCACGAACTCGAGGTAGCCGTCTGGGTCGAATGTCCAGTGTGCACCTCGTCTGTCTTTTGCGAGCCGGGGGTCGGGTAGGGCGGTGAGTTGGGCCCGAGTGAGATGCCATCCATCCAGCCCGACGAGGATCGCCTCTGTTCGTTCTGTTGATCCGACGTTGATTTTGAGGATGGTGTTCGCGTGATCAACGATGAACTTTGCCAAGGTCGATTTCCCTGAAGCTGGAATGCCCGCGATGCCGACTATGAGACGCGTTTGAGGAGATACGCTTGGTATTAGATTAGACATCAGACTCGACTTCCGAAGCCGATCTCCAAGACTCTCACCTCTGGATCTTTTCCACGAGATACTTGGCCAACTCTTTCGCTTCCACGTTCATCTGCCCTGCCCTTTCACCCAAGGTCGCTGTGTCCGATTCGGAATCGCTTGCACGATGTTGCGCCAGGGATTTGAGCGGCTGAGCGCTGGCGTTGACGTTAAGCTTCCATTTCTGGAGGCGAAAGGCAAACGCAAATAATGGGATTTTCTCACCATCTCAGGGGGATCCCAAAAACCGCTGCCTCCGCGCTTGACCTCCGTTCCTCTTCTCCATACAGAATAACTCTTCTCTTTCCATCAGCGACTTTCCTCTCCACCCCCTGTACCCTTCGGTCCAGTTGAAGCTTAAACCGACTGCAGACGCTCACAGCAAATATACCCCCGCTGTTCTTTTTCGCCGTCTCGTCATCACCGAAATGCATAACGGAAAGGCACTCAAGAAGGCCGATCCATCGACGATACAGGACAAACTATTGGTCGGTTACCAAGGTTGGTTCACTTGCGCCGGGGATGGAGAACCAGGTAAGCCCATTTTTCGTGTCGTTATCCACCGCCACCAGCGTCTGTTCGCTCACCCTCCCGATTCTGTCGATTTGTGTTGCTTTGCCCGTGCCTGGTTCTTTTGAAATTACCCCATCACACGGTGAATGGAACAGTTGGAAGAGGACATCACGGATGGCTCCACTGGTTCGATTATCCCGTGCCCGATGGTGGGCGCCCAAACACAGACATTTGGCCAGACGTGTCAGAGTACGATCGCTCGGAATTATACGAAGCGCCGGGGCTCAGAACCCAGGGTGGCGAGAAATGCTATCTGTTCTCATCAAGGAACCAGAAGACCGTCGATAGGTCAGACCTTACTAAAAATGATCAGTTACTTCGCTGGGGGACATAGCTGACGTTCGTACCTGGGTGTATGCTGCTTATAGGCACTTCAACTGGATGGCGCAGCACGGTGTAGATGGCGCGTTCCTCCAACGATTCGCTGGCCAGTGCGATAGAGGGTCAGAGAACGATGGAATCCGCAAGATCCGTGACGAGGTCGGCGATCGTGTTCGGGAAGCTGCAGAGAAGAATGGTAGAGCGTTCGCCATTATGTAGGCTCTGGGTCCTGGCCCCCTTGCTGATCTTATGGGCTGATGTGTTGGACCTGCAGGTACGACGTGTCTGGAGTCCCACCCGGAAAAATCGAGGACATTATCAAATTCGACTGGAAGGACCTCGTATTCAACAAACGCATTTTCGACAGTCCCAGCTATTTACGAGAGAAAGGGAAGCCCGTTGTCGCGTTGTGGGGTACTGTCATCCTCCATCCCACTTACAGCATGACGGCCAATACTGATCGTGACTTTTCAATCCTCGCCAGGCTTTGGGTTCGAAGACTCCCGCCATACCCCCGGTCTCGTTCGTTCAATTGCTTCTTACATAAACAACTCCCACCCCGGCGGCGTATACATTATGGCAGGAGGTCAGTCGTGTGGATGCACGAGTTATATATTCTCGTTTCGTAAGAGAGTTCTGAAACCACCTCCCTATTGAATAGTTCCTGCACATTGGCGGACTTCTACGGGCGACGCGGACCGGAATCCAGAATTCGTGAACGTTTGGCTTGATTGTTTCGACGCGATTTCGCCGTGGACGATCGGACGGTACGGTAATATCCCAGATGCGGACAAGTTCGCGGAAGAGAAGATCGCGGGGGACATGAAACTTATCAGCGAACGGAACCAGACGGTGCGAGTGGGAAGGAAGCTGGATTATATCCCCGTCGAGT